>Ga0209128_1000003_pt1 | contig 273671 bp, 293 predicted proteins | sample ETNvirnome_6_100_FD_184072 | JGI IMG/M metagenome (GOLD analysis project Ga0209128, IMG submission 184072) | Marine viral communities from the Pacific Ocean - ETNP_6_100 (SPAdes) (version 2) | ecosystem: Environmental > Aquatic > Marine > Oceanic | place: Pacific Ocean | collected 2013-06-19
TGCGTAAACCGCTGAAGGTTGCCACCCATTCCACGTGAAGCCTGCCACCCGGACCGGAGCAAGGCTGCCACCCATCGGAGCGTAGCGACGCGGGGTTTCTCTTCTTACTCCGAAGTCTCAGTGCTCGTCAACTTTGCCTGCTGTTTTCGCATGGATTCGCCCCGCAGATTGATCTTGTAGGCGTTGTGTACGAGCCGATCCAGAATGGCGTCTGCCAGAGTGGCGTCACCGATCACGTCATGCCATTGATCCATGGGCAGTTGGCTAGTGGCGATGGTGGAGCGTCTGCCATGGCGGTCTTCCAGCACCTCCAGCAAGTCTCTTCGGTTCTCTGCGCTCAGCTTCATGAGCCCCCAGTCATCCAGGATCAGCACATCCACTTTGGCGAGGTTGGTCAGGAGCTTGGCGTACTGGCCATCTCCCTTGGCAATGGTCAGCTCCCGCAGCAGTCGGGTCAGGCGGACGTACTGGGCGGTGTAACCCTCCCGGCAGGCTTTGTGCGCCAGAGCACAGGCCAGCCAGGTTTTGCCGACCCCGGTGGGGCCGGTGATGAGCACGTTCAGATGTTCCTTCACCCATTGGCAACCGGCCAGTGACTGGACCAGCCCTTTATCCAGGCCCCGTGAGTTCCGGTAGTCCAGGTCTTCGAGAATGGCCGTGTGTCGCAGCTTGGCCCGGCGCAGCCGGCTGGTCATGCGTCGGTTATCTCGCTCGGTCATTTCCCGATCCACGAGTAGCCCGAGGCGTTCCTCGAAGCTCAGATCGGTGATGTCGGGGATGGTCGACTGATCCGCCAGGGCGGCGGCCATGCCGGCCAGTTTGAGGGCGTGGAGTTTATCCAGTGTGGGATGTTTCAACATGTCAGGTTCCTTCAGTGGTAGTAGGCGGGGCCACGGATGTTGTCGTGAGTGTCCGGTAAAGCCAGTTCCTGTTGCTCTTCCAGAGGCTGCTGATCCAGACGGTGTTTGAGGATGGATTCAATGCTCTTGTACCGGCAACTGCCCAGCATCAGGGCGCGTTGGCAGGCGGCTTCCAGCCGCGACTCGCCGTAGCTCTGCCCCAACCGGAGAATGCCCAGACAGGAGCGGTACGCCTGCTGTGGGTGTTTGCGGGCACCCAGTGCGGTGCGGATAAGCTTCTCCGTCGCCGGTCCGGTCTTGGCGGCCCAGCCGATCAGCCTTTCCGGCGACCACTCGCCCGCCTGGCGATGGGATTCGGGCATGTGCGCGGCGATGGTGGTGTGCCGTCCCTTCTGGTCGGAGCGCCGGTGGCTGGCGATCCGGTTGCCCCGGTAAAAGCATTCGATGGTGTTGTGAGTGATGCGAACCTCCACCTCTTTCTTGATCAGGGTGTAGGGCACCGAGTAGTAATGCCTGTCGATGGCGACGTGGTAGTCGATGTGGACCCGGGCCTTCTTCCACTCGGCGTAGACATACGGCTCTACCGGCAATGGCTGTAAAACCGGTTTATCCAACTGTTCGAAGTGGTCGCGCCGGCAGCCGGGTAACTTGCGGAAGGGGCGGCTGTTGAGCTTCTCCAACAGCTCACGGATGGTGGCGTTGAGTTGCCCCAGGGAGAAGTGCTGGTGATGGCGCAAGGCCGCCAGGATCCAGCGCTCAACGATCAATACACCACCCTCCACCTTGGCCTTGTCGCGGGGCTTACGGGCGCGGGTAGGAACAATGGCGACCCCATAATGGGCGGCCATGTCCTGATAGGTTGGATTGAGGTCCGGCTCGTACCGGTGAGCCTTGGTAACACCCGATTTTAAATTGTCGGGGACCACTAATTCCGGAACTCCATTCAGATACTGGAAGGCCCGGGTGTGAGAGCCGATCCAGTCCGGCAATGTCTGGCTCCAGGTGGCTTCGGCGTAGGTGTAATTGGATGCGCCCATCACCGCGACAAAGACCTGCGCCTCGTGGATCTCTCCGGTGGTGCGGTCAATGACGGGCACGGCCTGGCCGGCATAGTCCACGAACAGCTTCTCACCGGCCCGGTGGTCCTGGCGCATCACCAGGTCCAGCTTGCCCCGCCAAGCCCGGTAGTGCTCGCAGAACCAGCTGTACTGATAGCCGTCCGGGTTGGCTTGTCGGTACTCCTGCCAGAGCAGGAACAGGGTGACATTCTTGCCCGCGAGTTCGTCACGGATGTGCTGCCAGTCGGGGATGCCCCTGGCCTGTGCCGGCAGATCCGGTGGCTGCGGGAACAGCAACTGCTCCAGATGGGCCTCGTCCAGATCCGCTGGCAATGGCCAGCTCAGACCGGCCTCAACCGTGCGGCGCAGGTATTCGCTCACAGTGGGGCGGCTGACGCCGCAGACCGCCGCAATCTGGCGGTTACTCAGTTCTCTGTCCCATTTGAGACGGAGGACATCTTTGATCTTGCGCATGGATAACCTCTTCGCGGGCATCTGACCTTCTCCGGATGAAAAGGATCAGAGTACCGTTAAGTTATCCCGCGTCACGCGGCTTCGATGGGGCGAGTCAGGCAGCCTGCCAGGGTGGCAGCTTTGCCGTGGAATCAGTGGCAGCTTTCGCGTGGAATGGGTGGCAGGCTTCGTCTGGAATCAGTGGCAACCTTGGTCTGGAATACGCAGCTATCTCGTCTTTCAATGTTTACAACACACCCTGGGGTTGTCGGCGGCGAAATGGCGGGTGCTTGATCAAGCCCATAAAAAGAGAAATCTGGCGGAATATGAAGGGGAGATCGACCTGAGCCCTGCCTTGGTTCAGAGTGTTCTCAAAATTGCAGAAGAGATCGAGGAGGCCGTTCTCAGGCTAACGGGCGATTGAAGAACGTATCGTCAAACTCTTGCATCGAATCCAGGGCTGCTCACCTCATTGAGCCAATAAAATCCAGTCGAAGCATTCGAAGCCCAAATTGGGTACAAAAATACCCGATTTGGGTATTTTGATAAGCGGTCAGCAAAGCGGGGCGGTCAGCGCATCGCGGAAAACACGCTGCACCTGTTCGAGCTGTGTTGTCACTGGCCCGGCGCACTGGTCGCCCAGCAGTTGGGCTTTGATTTGTCGAAGTCTTTGCAGCCGCTTATCTGGTAATCGCCACTGGTTTCACGATCCACTCAGGCAGTTCGCCTGATCAACTGAGCACAAACTCTCGTAGCTCTACAGGGAGAACGATAACGGGAGCAAGCAAATGAGCTTCAACTTAGCCGTCAACAAAAATCGCACCATTCTGACGTTGATGCTTTTACTCATCACACTGACTACTCAAGGGGCCGGCATGAACAGCCTGAGCGACTATCAGTGGAAAAACCGACTGATTCTGGTGCAAGCCACAGATGAGAATGCCGGCGAGATTGACACGCTCAGGAGTGCCCGGGCCGAAGTAGATGACCGTGATATCGTCTGGTTTGTAAACACCGGCGCAGACCTGGTTTCAAATCAGGATGGGGTTTCGAGCAGTCTAGAGAGCGAGATCAAGGCTCTGCTTGACCAGTTCCGTTCGGATGAGAGGGTTCTGTTGATCGGCAAGGACGGCGGTATGAAAAGCCGAGAGCCCAGTCTCGATCTCGACGCTATTTTCCGCCGTATCGACCGCATGCCAATGCGCATGCGAGAGATGCGCTCTGATTGAAGCACCAGGCTCTATCTCCGTGTTCAAGGGCTATACTGGAAGGGCCTTACGTCGACTGAGATTGACATTCCACTCCATGCCACGTGACCCCATCGGGGTGAGGGTTTCTGGCAGGCTTTGAAGTTGGGTAGATTGAATGACCAAAGGAAGGGAAGCAAACTAGCCAGATGAAACCGCTTTTTCTGATCGTTGCTTACCTTGCCGCTGTCACCCTGCCGTTGCTCCTGTCCGCATGGGTGGGAGGTCCACCACGCCAGTTCCACCAGGAACTGGCCTCCGGCTTTGGCATTCTTGCCTTCTCGATGATCCTCGTGGAGTTCATCCTGTCCGGGCGTTTCCGGGCCATTTCAAATGACGTGGGCATGGATGTGACCATGCGGTTTCACCAGGTCATGGCTCGCACGGCGCTCGCTTTTGCTCTGCTGCACCCGTTTCTTTACCAGGGAACGCCGACAGGAGGGCAGCGCCCATGGGCCCCCACGCGCCAGTTGACGCTCACGACTGATTTCTCCGATCTGGCGACAGGCATTGTTGCCTGGCTGCTGCTTACCGGCCTTGTTGTCATGGCCATCGGGCGCACCCAGCTGGGCTACCGATACGAGACATGGCGCCTGTTACACGGGATTGGCGCGCTGCTGATCGCGGTACTTCTGTTGCACCATACCGTGTATGCCGGGCGTTACGGATCGCAGCCGGTGATGACCTGGGTGTAGTTGGCCATGACGGGTGTGGCGATTGGGTCGCTGCTGATGGTGTACCTGGTGGTTCCCTGGCTGCAGAAGGCTCGCCCCTGGCGCGTGACGTCCGTGGTCCGGTTGACGCCAAAGCAATGGGAAGTGACCGTGACCCCCAACGGTCACCGTGGTCTGGATTACCGGGCCGGGCAATTCGCCTGGCTGAATGTGGGGCAAAGCCCTTTCTCGATGAAGGAACACCCTTTCTCCATTTCCATTGATGGCGAGCTGATGGATCGCGTCTTTTCAGAGCTGGAGTTCCGTGACTGGGTGTTTGTGATGTGCGGCCCGGCGGTCATGATGGATGTTGTTGAGGATCATCTTATCCAGCGGGGCACACCCGCTCACCGGATTCTCTCGGAGCGGTTCAGCTATGACTAATCCAATCCAGCGGCTGACTCAGCGGCGGCGGCTTTCTTTGGTTATCTGGGGACTGAATATAACCCTGGTCCTGATCCTGCTGGTTTTTGTGTTGCGCTGATGCGAAGGCAGGCCAGGGGTATGATCAGGTGAGCCCGATGCGCATCCAGCGCCTCGGTCAGCACTCCAGGTGTCGGGTTTCCCCCGTTTCCACATCGGTATAAGTGACCTTCACGGTTTTGAAGTTCAGGTCTACAAACAGGTGGCAGTAATAGTCGCCATGGCGCCAGGCCATGGCCACGCTTGAGTTGTTGGAATAGTTCAGTTCGAAGTGCCCATCAAAGGCCGGGTAGTTGCTGCGGAATTTCATCAGGTTCAGCAGTCTTTGCACCACCGGTTTCTGGATGTCCTGCTCCACCTCTTCCAGGCTGTAGTAATGCCGATTGATGTCTCGCAACTCGCCACTTTGTTCCATCAGTTCGTGATCGTTACAGCCGGCCAGCAGCCCCACGTAGTAAACCTGTGGGATGCCCGGGGTGAAAAACTGGATGGCCCGGGCGGCGATATAGGCGTCGTCGTTTTGCATCAGCGCGTCATAAAAGGTGCAGGTGAGCTGATAGATGGCACCCACGCTGTGAATGTTGGCCGCTGAGCGCCGCATGATGGGGTCCGCGCTGCGGGCGTCGATGTTGTCGATCAGTACTTTGATTTTCTCATCCGGCAAAACGCCTTCCACATCGGGAATGCAGATGCCGTCATGGGTATCCAGCACGGTGACCATGTTGCGCGGGCACATGCGCAGCCAGTTCTTCAGATACACACTGTTGGCGTCCAGCAGTGAATACAGCAGCAGCGGCGGCAGGGCAAAGCCGTAGGGGTGCATGTTGCGCCGGCTGATGGCGTATTGGTAGCTGGTGTGGTCGTGTACTTCCGGCAGGCATTCCGCCCCGTGTTTCAAGGCAACCTGGTTGACCCAGTCGAGGATCTGATACACCTCCGGTTCCACCAGAAAGCAGCTGGTGCCGATCCGTTTGGTGGTGTATCCGAAGGCGTCCAGCCGCAGCAGATTAACCCCTTTTGATGTCAGAAATCCGATGTAGCTTTCCATCAGCTGATAGGCCAGGTCGGATTCGTAATTCAGGTCGATCTGCTGCTCGGTGAAGGTACACCATACTCGGGTTTTGGTGCCGTCGGACAAGGTCACTTCCCGGAAGGGTTCTTTCTCCTTGCGGATGTGAATCTTCGCCATGTCGTCCGGTGAGATCTCGCCGAATTTGTCCACGTGCACAAACAGATCGGCGTATTCCGAGTCGAAGCCGTTGGCAATGAAGTCGGTGAACTCCGGCGATTCGTCCGAGATATGATTAACCGTCAGATCCACGCACAGATCGTACTTTGCCGTAAAGGCTTCGATGTCGTCCCAGGTGCCCACCTTCGGGTCCACTTCCTTGTGGGTCAGCGGCGAGAAGCCGCCATCGGCGTTGGAGGGAAAAAACGGCAGGATGTGCAGCCCGCCGATGGCCTCGGACAGATGCGTGTCCACCACGGTGTAAAGGTCTTTCAGATTGTTGCCGATCCGGTCCGGGTAACAGATCAGCTGCACCGCATTTTTGAGCAACATGGTGTGGTTTCCTCCGTTCAGGCGGCGCAATGACCAATGGGCAGAATTTTCTTCAGTTTGGTGGCGCGGCGCTGTTCGGCGGTGTCGATGAATTCCCGCCCCCAGTAATCGATGTCGTAACGGCTGACCACTTCAAAGGCCTCGCTGAGCCGATTCTGTGCTTCGCTGCGGCTCATGGCCAGGGCGTAGTAGCAGGTGTCGGCAAGGTCCTGGGGGTGGTGGGGATTGGCCAGGATGGCACCGCGCAGTTCGGCGGCGGCGCCGGCGAATTCCGAGAGCACCAGCCTGCCACTGCCCTGGGTCAGGCCCTGGGTGGCAATGTATTCCTTGGCCACCAGGTTCAGGCCGTCCCGCAGCGGGGTAATCCACATCACGTCCGCCATGGTGTAGTAAGAAACCAGTTCCTCGAACGGCAGGGCGCGGAAGAAGAATTGCACGGGCGTCCAGCCCACCTGCGCGAACTGGCCGTTGATGCGACCGACCGTCTGCTCGATCTGCGAAAGCAGTTCCTCGTAGATGGTCATCCCTGCGGCCGCCGGCACGCAGACCATCATCAGGGTGACTTTGGTTTTCAGCTCCGGGTGCTCGTTGAGCATGCGTTCGTAGGCATCCAGTTTTTCGATGATGCCTTTGGTGAAGTCCAGGCGCTCGACCGAGAGAATCAACCGAACGTCCATCAGTTCTTCACGCAAGATTTCCATTCGTTCTTTTACGCTCTGGTCCGCCAGGGCATTGCGCACCCGGTTCAGATCCAGCCCCACCGGGTGGGCGCCGAGCCCGATCTTGCGATCATTCACCTTGATTTCGGTGCTCATCTCATCAAGGCCGACGGCGCAGCCATAGGTCAGGAACCGGGGCGCACAGCCGGCTTTCTGAGTGACTTCCAGGGGGGTGACACCGCGAGCCACATCCACAAAGTTTTCGGCCTGCCTGGGGATGTGAAAGCCGATGTGATCGCACTGCAACAGGCTGCCAACGATTTCACGGCGCCATGGCAGCACGTTGAACACGTCCGCCGAGGGGAAATAGGTGTGGTGGAAAAAGGCAATTGTCAGGTCCGGGCGAATCTCGCGCAGATAAGCCGGCACCATCCAGAGGTTATAGTCGTGAATCCACACCACCGCGTTCTCTGCGGCTTCCTCGGCCGCGCGCTCCGCAAACTGCTTGTTGACCTTGAGGAACACCTGCCAGTGATCATCGTGGAAGGTGGCCCGTTCCCAGAAGGTGTGCAGGGTGGGCCAGAAGGCTTCCTTGGAGAACCGCTTGTAGAAAATCTCGACGTCGTCTTTGCTTAGGGGCACGCGCGCGGCCACAAGTTTTTCGTAGCGGTCGGTATCCACTTCGGTGTGGGTCTGGAACGGGCCCAGGTCCGGGTCGTCAATGGACCAGGCCACCCAGGAGCCGGCTTTGCCGTCGGCAAAGAAGCTCAGCAGCGTGGGGATGATGCCATTGGGGGATTTGGGGCGACGGCGGATCAGTTCGCCGTTTTCCACTACTTCTTCGTAGGGCAGGCGGTGGTACACGATCACCAGGTCGGATTTGCCCCGGTTCATGTAGTCCGGCGCTTCCGCTTCAATGCCCAGATGGCCGAGATACCCGAAGTGTTCGAACGCCTCAAGGATACCGCCGCAGCCGGTTGCCCCGGCGTGAAGAACCCTTGCCTTGTGCATGGTAGCGTCCAGCAGGTCGGGCTCAGATTCGCCCACGCACACGCCTTTGAAGCCGTGCTCGTACATCGACAGGTCATTCAGGGTGTCGCCGGCCACCAGCACGGCTTCCGGGTCGACGTTCAGGTGTTTCACCAGTCGTGACAGGGTACGCCCCTTGTTCACGCCCCGGGGCAGGATGTCCAGGTACTTGTGGTTGGAGAAGAGCGCATTGCAGGACAGCGCCTCGATGCGGGCGACCATCTCGTCAGTGACCACATCGCCGTCGCAGAAATAGGACACCCGGCGTTCCTGGGGGACTTCCTGTCGCTGCAGGCCGTCAAAGGGGAGCAGGGCGTCTTCGATCATCTGTTCGCCCGGCCAGAGCTCGTCGATCTCGCCTTGCAGCGGTTGGATGGCCTGCTGGGTCTCGCCGTGAACCACGGTGCAGCCGACGTCACAGATGATGTAGTCCGGCTGCGGAATGGTGGGGTCGGACAGCAGCGGCAGCACGGATTCCAGGCCGCGACCGGTCACGAATACCAGGTCTATTTCGGGGTGGGCGGCAACCAGTCGGTAGAGCTTGAGGCGGTTATCGGGATCACCCGCGAGAAAAGTACCATCGAGATCGGTGGCCAGTAACATAGTCTGCTCCTATCGAAACTTTTGCTCAGATAAGGAATGCGTTGCAGCTTTCATACCGGAATCGGATTTAACAGCGTCACCTATGGCGCAGCGATTGCAGGCCAGTAAGCAGTGGCACGGCGATCAGGGCGATACAAAAACTGAACAACACACCCCAAGTGCTTGCTGTCTGAGGCAAACAAGCCCTTTCATTTCAGGGCAGGGAGGTGTGTATCTGGACTTTAATGAGCCCTATTGGTGCAATTCTCGCGAGTGTCGCGCTATTACAGCTCGGCAGTGGCTTGTTGAATACGCTGCTGGCGGTCACGGCCAATGAGCAGGGTTTTTCCACGGCGCGGATCGGCGTCATCATGTCTGGTTTTTTCGTGGGGTTCGCCTGCGGCATCTTTATCAGTGGCCGTTTGATCCGCCGCATGGGCCATATCCGTACCTTTGCCTTCTGCGCGGCGGTGTGCGCGTCCATCGCGCTGCTGCACTCCCTGTGGGTTGATCCCTGGGCATGGATGGCGCTTCGCTTTCTTTACGGATTGTCCCTGGTCACCCTGATGACGGTGACGGAGAGCTGGCTAAACGCCCGCGCTGAGAAGCACGAGCGCGGGCGGGTCTTCGCCATGTATATGGTGGTCAACCTTGGGGGAATTGCCCTTGCTCAGCAACTGCTCAGGCTGAGCCCGGGCGAGCTGTTGGTGCTGTTTTCGGTGTCGGCCATCCTCAGTTGCTGGGCGCTGCTGCCCATCACCATCAGTAGTCGCAGCCAACCCCACATTCCCGAGCGGGCTAAGAGCAGTCTGAAGAAAATCATCGGCTTTGCGCCGCTGGCCGTTGCTACCTCGGCGCTCTCCGGCCTGGCCATGGGCGCTTTCTGGGCGATGGCGCCTTTGTACGCGAGCAAGCTCGGATTCGGGTTGTCGGAGGTGGGGCTGTTGATGAGCCTCACCATTGTGGGCGCTGCCCTGGCGCCTCTGCTCGTGGGTTTGATTATGAATCTGGTGGGCCCGCAGGGCATGCCTGTTTACATGGCGGTTGTTCTGGGCTTGCTCGCCACCTATGCGATCTATCAGGTTCGCCATGTCTCCGTGCTCACCGCGGGCGAGCAGGCGCATTTTGAGCCGATGGCGCAGTCGTCCCATGAGATTGTTGAAATGATTGAGCGGTAGACAGATATCGCACCGGCTCACCGCTCCAAGGACGATGAGTGGCCCGCGTTCGAGCTTCCGATAGCCGGGAAGTCATTGGCTCTGTAGCTGCCCTACATAGGCGCAAACGAAGGCCGCTTCCTGGAAGGCCTTCAATCCCGTCTCTGCAAACGCAATAGGCAGCGGATTGGCTGCCAGTGTGGACTTGATGAGAGCGGAGGGCAGCAGGGTTACCGTCAATTCGATGTCGGTGATCAGTTGAATGGCAGCTTCCATTTTGAAGCTGACAGCACCACCGGCAAATTTGCCCTTGGGCATCCGCTCCTTGATTGCGACGTGAGTCACGCCGTACTCGGCCATTAACGCGGCAAAGGCCGCCTGGAACTGCTTCAGGTCTTCACGGCTATGGTTTTTTGGCAGTGACAGTTTGCGCACCTTGCATTCCGGCAGGTTGAACTGCCCCCGGTCCATATTCAGGAAACACACCACTACATCACTGCCGGTAAGCTCAACACCGCAAACAATCATAGCCATTTTCCCCGTTTCCGCCTGTTATCAGCCGCAGCACTTCTTGAATTTGAGCCCGCTACCGCAGTTGCAGATATCGTTACGTGAAGGCGATTTTACCGTGGTAACCGTCCCGCCTTTGGTCAGGATAGCAGTGAGCTCGGTAATGGACTCAACGGCGCCCTCGCGGGTATCCACCGAAATGTTTGCGTACAGCTTTGCCCTGGCCACCTGCGCTTCGACTTCCTGCTTGCGCGCGTCACTGGTTACCACCAGCGTAAGCGGGTATTTCTTGCTGCCACTCTTCTGGCTGGCGTTGGTCTGAAAGCCGCCGTAAGCGGTGTGGTGCTGGCGTGCGTCCTGCCGGCCTTTGAAGAAAAATTTGTCTGACATGCTGAGATCCTGATGGGGAGAATGCCCGGGCTATTGCCGGGAGGAGTCTTTTAGCATGCTTATGGAGACGGCGATATAGGGAGATACGAAATCCGCCTGGTCCCCCGTGACGGTTTTGTGACCTTTCCTTGATTGACTTTTTACCCAGCCGTGACGGCCGCGTAAGCGTTCCTGCTTAGTCTGCATTCTGATGCTGCTGGTCTTCAGGTATGGGGGCGGCAGTGTCGAATAGACACTATTTCCAATAAGGAGAATGCACAATGAAAAGCCTGACAGCGACGCTTTTGGCCCTCGGTACCACCCTGGCCCTGATGGCCCCGGCCCATGCGGACGACATGGACAAGGGCAACAAGGGAATGGACGACACCATGATGCAGGACGACATGAAAGAAGACGGCATGGCCAAAGACTCCATGAAGTCCGACACCATGGACACCATGCATGACGGGATGAAGACCGAAAGCATGATGGATGAGGACATGAAAAAAGAGGGTATGGAAAAAGACGCCATGAAAAAGGATGGAATGTCCGAAGGGGATAAAACATCCATGTAATGGCCGGAAATTTTCCTGGTTGTAGTGGCAAGCTTAGCGTTGGTGAGCTTGCTATGAACTGAGGGGGTAACCGGAGTAAAATCTCGTGAAGTATCACGGAAAGTCCGCTCTGGAGTCTGTTCCAGTGCTGCGGGCTTTTTGTGTCAGGCACAAAACTAACTATTCAGGGAAGAAATAAGTGAATCAAAAGGGGTTTCTCACCTCATGGAACGATGCCAAGGGCTTCGGTTTTATCACGCCGGAAAACGGGGGCGAGCGTCTGTTTGCTCACATCAGCGCCTACAAGGGGCAGGGCAGGCCCTCGGCCAGCCGTAAGGTCGTTTACTCGCAGACCAAAGACGAGAAAGGGCGGTTAAGAGCGGCCAGTTTCCAGTACGCCGGCGTCGCACGGCACCGCGCAGCGGTCGCGCCCGGAGTATGGGTTGCGCTGTTGATTGCTGCTGCAGTCGGTGGGGCGGTGTCGACGTTGTATCTTTTGGGCTATGTGCCGGTTCTGTTGCCGGTGGCTTATGGGGTGATGAGCCTGGTTACCTTTTTGATGTACGCGATCGACAAAGGAGCCGCCGAGAGTGGTAACCGGCGCGTGCCGGAGGGACGGCTACACCTTTTTGAGCTTCTATGTGGCTGGCCGGGTGCGCTGGTGGGCCAGCAATTCTTTCGTCATAAAACCCGCAAAACCTCGTTTCAGGTGGTCTTCTGGGTTTATGTGATTCTCAATCTTGCGGTGCTCGGCTGGCTGTTGTTCTGGCCGGATGCCGAGTTTGCGCGGCAGGCGCTGGAGATTAAACCGGTCATGCTCATCAGGATGTAGTTATGCAGAAGGTCTGTTCAGAAGAGGCTTTGGCGGGCAGCGATTCGCGGAATTCGCCAGGGTGTTTTCTATTGGCGATATACGTTGTGCGCTGGAGCGGCCCTATGAGCTTATGACGCAGAATTGAATCAGGGCATACGATCTGCTTCTGAGTTGGCCACGAAACACGTCAGAGGCTACTCTTTGAGCCGAACGAGCAACCGCCCATCCTGGACCTGGATATAGTCCACGCCGGCTGCAAAGGATTGCCAGAACCCCGGGCTGGCACCGAACTCGTTGACCAGATCCACGTTTTTGAGGTTGCCCAGCCAGGCGTTGGGGATGGGAACGCCCATCAGGCTCACTCCCTTTAACTTAACCAGCGGGCGACCGTTGGCAAAGGAGAGTTCAACTCCTGCATTTACCCGCACCGTTCTGCCGCCGAGTACAGGGAAACCCTTTTCAAAAGGTACGAGAAGCACCGCGCTCAGAAGATCGTCCGAGAGATCGACGGCGAGGCGTTGAGCCAGATCCGTGTTGTTGGCGAGCATGCTATTGAGTTCCCGCTCGCTGAAGCGTACCTCCCGGCTGGCACCTTCCTCACTGTAGGGCTCTGGCTTTAACGGGCCGGCAGATCCACCACCTTGGGTGTCAATCCCCAGGGTGTTCAATTTGCTGTTGAGTGAATCCTGTTCACTGGCATTCAGGGTTACGGGTTCGAAGTTGTCTGGGAACACATAGTGGCTTAACCACCAGTAACCAATGCCTGCCGTGGCAACGATGGTGAGCAGGACAATGCCAAAGACGTGTAAGCCACTGAAGCCCTTCTTTGCGGGTGGTGGCGCGGATGTTGATTTATCGTCGGTTGTTTCACTCATTGCCGATGGCACCGCTTTGACGCGGTGGTTTCAGTTCCCTTTTTTGAATTTCGCTTTGCAGTTCCCGCTCATGCACATGGTGCAGTAATGCTCACGGTCCTCGAGCTTGGTGCCCTCTGTGATCTTGATGCCACAGCCGTTGCAGAGCAGAACGGCAACGTCGCCTTCAAATTTCACAATAGCGTGTTCGTATTCCATAAGACACTCCGGTCCTGATTTAAAATGCCTCATGAGTAGTACGGTATTTGCAGCGGGGCAGACCGCTGGCGGGCTGCTACCACCGGCGTGTTTGAGATTAAACCGCGATAAACTCTTTTCGTCATTCCAGAACCTTTGGCCAGTTTGCGTCTGCCTGTCGAATGAAGCCCTCTGTGTCCTTCAGCCATCGATCCTGAACTGACTCATTGTAGTTGAGATACAGCCGGCCATCGCGGATGGCCCAGTGTTGAGGGTCACCTTTGGCGAGGTAGCCTTGGGCGACCGCCCAGGCGCAGTAGCCGCCGTAGGCAGGCAAGTAGCGTTCAGGATTGGCTTCGAAGCGCGTCAGGTTCTCCGCACTCGCGAATCGCCAGGTTACGCCCAATTGCTCTGTGGTGTATTCGCGCGAGCCTTTGGCTGGTTTTCCCGTTTCGAAGTAGCTGACTGTGTCGTAGCCGCCCGCCCCGGTATTGCTCAGCAGGCCGGTGTAGACGGCAGGCTCAGAGGCCCAGGCGCTGGCGGTCAAGAATAATACGAGGGTGATGAATGTCAGCTGTCTGTTCATATCGATTTCCCCGAAGGATTTCAGGCATTTTGGAATTCTGCGCCGTGCTATCCGGTTTTAGAACCGGAACTATCAGTTTTGTTTCACTGGATCGACGTTAACGTGGGAAAACTGGCCCCCTCATTCAGGGTGTCGCAAATCCTCCCTTGGGTGGCTAATCTGAAAAGCAATCTATAGGGATTGTGGAGGATTTCAGATGGCACCCAGGCAGAGGTTTCTGCTGATTGCCGTCGTGGCCCTGGCGGCCATTGCCATCTCAGCGCAGGTCGCGCTGTCGTCGCCCTGGCTGGGGCTCGAGCTTTCGCCCCATGATGGGCCGGAAGGGCTCCGGGTCGATCGGGTGCACCCGGATTCACCGAACGCCGGGGTTATTCGGGTGGGCAGCATAATTGTGGGGCTGCAAGCGGCGGATGGTCGGCAAATCCCGCTGCATGGCAATCTGGTGATGGAAGAACCAGACCTGCTAAGCCACACCGATCTTAATCTGTTTATGAAGCGCCAGACCGAATTGGATCAGGCGCTGCGCTCAGGCGGGGCAAGGTTTGTTCTCGCATCCGGTGACCAGGTGCCGGTTGTGGCCATCGATACGCCGTGGCATCAGCTCTCGGGCGGCTTTTCGATTCACACCTTTTACGGGCTGATTGCTTTGATGGTGGCGGTTGGCATCTGGGCCTTCCGCCCGAAAAGCGCAGCGACCCGGCTTTACGCGCTTTCCGGCGTAGCAACCATGGTGAACACCCTGACTCTTGCCATCTACGGCGATCGGGAGTTTGTGCTGAGTGGCGATGTGTTTGCGGTGGTTTCTGCGGTTAACCACCTAGCCACGCTCATGGTGAACGCTTCCCTGGTCTCCCTGTTTTGGGTGTATCCGCGCCCGCTTGCCCGTTTTCCCGTTCCGGCACTGATGATTTGCATCGCACTGATCATGTGGGTTCTGAGCGAACTCCAGGTGGGCGAAAGCGCCCAGGTGACGGTCTACCTGCCTATTGTCGTCGGTTATGTGCTTGGCTTGTGCTTTGCGGGTGCCCAATGGGTGGCCTCGAAAGGTCGCCCCCTCGAACGCGCTGCCCTGAAATGGTGTGTATTGGCAATTTTCCTGGGCAGTGTTTTGCTGATGGGGCTGGTGATCATACCGCCAGTCTTCGGCCACCCCCCGCTCGTGCCGCTGCTGGTGGGGTTCGGCGCCTACCTGATTCTGTACCTCGGCATCGCGGCGGGGCTGGTGCGCTATCGCCTGTTTGATATTGAGCGGTGGTGGTTCAAGACCTGGCTCTGGTTTGCCGGGGGGCTGATGGTGCTGGTGTTGGATGCGATCCTGATCATGGGTGTTGGTTTGACCAGCACCTATGCGCTGACTCTTTCGCTTGCCATTGCGGGCTGGCTTTACTTTCCATTGCGGCAATGGCTTTGGGATCGATTCGGGCAGCGTTCCAGCATTTCTCTGAACGAGGCTCTCAGGGAGCTGGTGGATAAGCTTTTTTCTGCCTCTACGGAAGCGGAAGTTCGCAGGGCCTGGCCGGATCTGCTGCGCATGACGTTTCAGCCACTCAGTCTGGAGATGCCCGATGCGCCGGATAAAAAGGCCGCGGTGGCAGTATCGGCAGACGGTGTGTTGATGGAGCTGCCTGCGCTACCGGGTGATACCCGGCGGGCGAGCCTGGAATTTGCCAGCAATGGGGCCCGGCTGTTTACCAAGGAGGATATGCGGGTGGCGAACCTGCTGTATGACCTTACTGGAAAGGCGTTGCAGGCGCTGCAGGCCCGTGATGCGGGGGCGAAGAAGGAGCGCAGCAGAATCATGCGGGATCTTCATGACGATCTGGGTGCCCGGTTGCTGAGCCTCGTGTACGCCACGGACACAGGAACGGTGCGCGAGGTGGCCCGATCGGCCCTGAGGGACCTGCATGGGCTGGTAGATACCACTGCAGGGACGCCAGCCAGTCTGTTGGAGGTGGCCAACGGCTGTGAGGGTGAAATACGCCAGCGGCTGACGGACTCGGGTATCGAACTGGATTGGCAGGCAGATCCCATGAGTCTGTCTGACCAGGAGCTTTCGGCCCGGGCTGCTGCCAATATCGCGCGCATTCTCAGGGAAGCAATTTCCAATATCATCAAACACGCAAATGCTGATCGGGTAGAGGTAACGTGGAGTCGTGATAGCGACCATCTTTTCGTGCGGGTTTCCGACAACGGCAAAGGCGAGACCCTGGATGGCCAGGGTGACGGGCACGGCCTCAGAACCATGCAGGTTCGTGCCGAGGACCTGGGCGGTCGTGTTGATTGCCGGGTGTTGGCGGAAGGCGGCTTTGTTGTGGAGCTGACGCTGCCGGCAGCCTAGCTGTCGATCATACCCATGCGCATGGCTTCCCGGGTGGCCTCCGCCCGGGAGGACACCTCCAGCTTGCGATACACGGTTTTCACGTATCCGGCGGTGCAAAGGTTGCCAGGACCCGCCTGGCCACCGACGGCGACAGTGGCGGCTCATCGTCAATAATACCCGCCAACCGGCGAGCCAGCTCGGATTGGGATTGCTGTTTCAGCAGGTATCCCCTGGCGCCCGCCCGTAGTGCCGGGAACACATGGCGGTCGTCGTCGTGGATGGTTATCACGATGCAGAGGCACTCGGGCACCGCCTCGCGCAGATCGCGGATAAAGTCGATGCCATTACCGTCTGGCAGGCTGAGATCAATCAGAGCAATGTCCGGCTCAAGATCCGCCTGTTGAAGGTGAGACAGTTTATCCCTTGCCTCAGTGAGCCGGTTGGCAACGGTCACCGAAATCTCCGGAAAAACTTCCTTGAGCACGTCGCGCAGCCAATCCTGAGCGCCTGCGTGATCTTCCAGAATAAACCCCAACTTCATTTGATCGTCCTGATGCTCTTGGGTTGCTGCTCTTTCAACATAGCCCCCTCAAATGGGGGAGTCAAAGCCGGCCAAGGTCCCCTCAGGTGCGGTCTGCTGCCGCTGGTTTATGTCCGATAGCCTAGGTACGGACAGCGTAAAGCAGCGGCTTTACGAACAAGGAGGCAGTCGAATGAAAACATTGAATGTTATGTTACTCAGGGTGTTAACCGTTTTGGCCGTGTGCTTTGCCCTGGCGGGCTGCTTACGGAGCAGTGATTCAAATGATGATGACCTGGTTGAGGAAGATTCCAGCGAGGAGGTCGGTGGCGATGATGTCGCTGACAGCGGTGATACCGGGGACAGCAGCGGTGATGACGGGGGTGGTGGCACAGCCACTGGCGCACCAGCCGCGCCAGTGGTTACGCCCGCCTACGATGACTGGACGCTGACTTTTACCTGGCCGGCAGTAGCCGACGCAGACTTCTACCAGGTGTTTGAAGACCCGGACGGCGTGAGTGGCTTCACCCAGATAGGTTCGGACCTGACTACCAACGAATACACCAACAATATCAGCCTCACCGAACGCAACGGCGCCCGTTATGTCGTTGCCGCCTGCAACAGTGAGGGCTGTACCGATTCCAGTGAAGTGACGGTTGATGGCCTGGACAGCGGGATCACGCCCATCGTGGTAAGTGGCGATCCGGCGCCGGGCATTGGCAGTGGCGCCGTGTTCAGCGGTGAAGTTGGCACCCAGCTGAGGTTCGATGTTAATCAGTCTGGCGCCGTCGCAATTCTCGGTGCAACCGATCAAACGGACAGCAGCGGTAGCTTGAGAGACGGTATTTTCAGCTACAGTTCGGGCGCGGGCCTGAGCCTGATCCAGGCCGACGACGCCACGCTGCCCTCAAGCGATGCTACCTACAACGGTTTTTTCAACGTACTGATCGATAACACCGGTCAAATCATCTTCGGCGGTATCCTGAACCAGTAATCGGGCTCGGTGACGGATCAGGTCGATGGGCTTAACAATGAGGTGCTGTTACGCAGCAATGCCGGCACAACGTCTGTGATCGCCCGGGAAGGCGACCCTGCGAGGAATGGCAACGAGTTTCCGACACTGGATGCGGGAAATATCTACTTTACAGAGAATATCCAGGGAAATCGGTTATTCTCGTCCTTGAGTTCAGACGGCAATGGTGCGATTACCTTTAAGCCCGGGTCGAACACGGATGCCTTCAAAGTGGCAGACGATTCGTTTTATCCAGCGGGCAGCGCATTTTGGACGATCACAGGCTTAGGGCAGAAGGCCCAATCGTTAAAGGCCGGTGAAACGCTACTTCCTGGCAATCTCGAGCCTAAAAACTTTGGTTCCCTCGATTTCGACAGCAACCAGGCAGAGCAACTGGTGTTTGGGCTGTCGCTTCAAAACGCGGACGGGACTGCGCTGGCCGGCTCGGAGGATACCGGTATATACGTCCTTAATGCCGATGGCAGCTATCGGGAAGTCGTGCGGGAGGCTGGCGGCTCCGCGCGGGACTTTATTTATAATCTGAACTCGGCGAGACCTCTGCTGACCGATAACGGTGAAGTGTTCTACTACGCTCTTAGAGGGGTTTCCGGGCCGGCCAATCGGGGCATCTACACCGATTCGCTGGGTAACGGTGATTTTACCCGGATCAGCCGTAGCGAGCAGACGCTCCTGCTGGATGATGGCTCGCTCTTTGAGGTCACCGGTTTCATTGGCGGCGCGAACTCGTTCGATGTGGGCGCCGACGACTCCGTGGCCTTCCTGGTCAATTCCGGCACCCTGGATCAGGAAGACGCTTTGCTGGTCTGGACCAACGACGGAACCAGTGCCACCACGGAGGTGTTTTTCCAGGAAGGGGATCCCGTTCGAGGTTTGCCGGATGCCTCCAGTGTGGAGCTTGCTGTTAACTTGGGCTCGAACACAACCAGATTGGCGTTCAGCCGGCAATCCTGGGCGGCATTCCGGGCGAGCGATGAGGCGGACATCAATAACCGAAAGAGTCTGCTGCTTGCCTCCAGCCCTTCAGGTTATACCCGCGTGATCGCGAGGGAAGGGCAGCAGTTCGCGGTTGACGGCGTCAATTACGGTGTTGTGACCGAAATCCTGGATTTCAAAATGGCTGCGCCGGCCGAAATGATTTTGTCATTGCGATTTGATGAAGATGTTATATCCGGCCTGCAACCAGACGGCTCTTTTGTGGGGCCAGACGGCAAGAATGGGCTCTTCCGTGTTGTATTGTGCAGCCCTTCAGAGCCCTGTTAACAGGAACTCGGTAACTGCAACATTCATCGGCAAGGTAAACGGCATATCAAAAATAAACGGGTAGGGTGCCAGCAGCGATCTTGCCCGTCTTCTTTCAAACAAAAAAGGCAGCCCTGGGGCTGCCTTTTTTGTTTACGTATTGGCTGTTATTTACAGGCCAATAACGTTCTCTGCCTGCGGGCCTTTCTGGCCCTGAGTCACGGTGAACTCAACTTCCTGGCCTTCGGCCAGAGTTTTGAAACCGCCACCCTGAATATTGCTGTAATGAACAAAGACGTCTGCGCCGCCTTCACGAGTAATAAAACCAAAACCTTTTGCTTCGTTGAAGAACTTAACGTTGCCGGTAATTGTAGACATAGATAGTTATCCTGAAATTAATCAATAAGGTGCCGTCAAAGGATCGTTGTGATCATTGATCAGCGATATGCGGGAAATAAAAAAACGTGCAGGATCAAAAACAGGACAAAAGGTGTGGCAACACAAGAGGTCTTATTCGTGAAATGCTTTGCTAAATCTTTCCAACGAGAAAGACAGTACGCTAATTAAAAGGCCCTGCATAGCAAAGTTTTCAAATGTTGCGAAAAACCGGGACAGATTGGTTTGCTGGACAAAAATCTGTCCCGGTGCGCATTCGCGTTCTAACGTTCTTTTATATTGCCGTCCGCATCGGAAATCACTATCTCGACCCGCCTGTTCTGTTGGCGCCCTGCGGATGTTTCGTTCGTCGCAACCGGGTATTGTTCTCCGAATCCCTGCACTTCAATCCGGGCGCGATTAATACCTCTATCCATCAGGGCCTCTCTTACAGCCTCAGCCCGACGCTCTGACAGTTGTTGGTTGTAAGATTCTGCTCCGGTGCTGTCCGTGTATCCTTCCACGCGCACGCGACGGTTTTCATATTCAGCCATGAAGTCAGCCAGGCGGCCTACTGTCGTTTCCCCTGCAGGTTTCAGTTCAGCACGATTCAGGTCGAACAGAACGTCACCGAGGGTAAGTACCATGCCACGGTCTGTCTGTTCGGCCTGCATAGCCTCCATTTGACGGCGCAATTCAGCGGCTTCCTGCTGGGCAGCCTGAGCCTCTGCAGAGCGAGCCTGCAACTCCAGTTCCTTGCGTCTTTCTTCGGCGGAGTTTATCTGTTGCTGCAGCTTGGCGCGTTCGGCCTGCTCCCGGGCAATCTCGGCATGGCGATTGGCCAGGTAGGCCGCATGCTCGATTTCCGCGGTGCTGGCACCCTCTTCCAGTAATCGTTCAGCGCGGGCCAGCTGATCCCTGGCGCTTCTCAGCTGGCGGTCGCCACTGCGGGCAACGTCTGGATCGGTTCGAATGTCCTCATAGGCCGCCTTTGCTTCATCAACCATCTGATTGTCCTTGGGCGTACTGGCACATCCGGCCAGGAAGACGGAAAAGCCGACAACCATGCTCAAAATCATGTATCGATTGTTCATATCAATCTCCTGTTTAAGCTGGCGCCCTTACTGGCTTCCATTCATGCGTTGGCGAAGAGACTCGATGTTCCTGTTGATCTCTTCCACAGCCTGTCTGGCTTTTGCAGTTTCGGCACGCGCGCCGGCCAGCTGAGCATCGACGGATGCCTGTTCCAAAAGGTGCAGTGCTCTCTGATAATTCTCTTCGCTCATTTCATCGTCGATGAGCTCTTCGGCATCGGCAAGCTTGTTCTGGGCCTGATTCAGCAGCACTGGCTCAAAGTTTCTTGCGTCGGATGACACCGCTTGTTGAACGGAAGATTCGGCGGCTCGCATTTGAGAGGTGGGGGGCTCGACGGAGCCTGCGCAACCGTTGATAGCGACGGCTATGCCGGCAATCCCGACGGCGCCCAATATCGACATATAATTGCTCATGCAATATCTCCTTCTACTGGAAAACGGAGGCCTGACTGATTCCTTTAATCCAGTCAGGTTGCTGATCTGTGGTAATGGACCTTGCGGAGAACTCAGGGTATCTGTCAGCTCAAACGCCTCTACTTCCTCAATTCAAAGATAGCAGTCAGTAGTGTTGTGCACATGAGCATTTATCAATGAACATTAAGAATCGAAACACACTGTCTGAGAACGAGTAAGCCCTCCAAAATGAACGCTCCTTTCAAACTCCGGCCTTACCAGCGGGAAGCGGTTGACGCCACGCTGGCTCATTTTCGGAAAACCGATGAGTCCGCCGTTATCGTGCTACCAACCGGTGCGGGGAAAAGCCTGGTTATTGCCGAGTTGGCGCGTCTCGCAAAGCGAAAGATCCTTGTGGTAACCCACGTAAAGGAGCTGGTGGAGCAGAATCACGCCAAGTATCAGAGTTATGGATTAACCGGCGGAATTTTCTCCGCCGGGCTGAAGCGGAAGGAAAGGCACCACCAGGTGACCTTTGCCAGTGTGCAGTCGGTATCGGCAAACCTGGATCAGTTTCGGGACGAATACTCGCTGGTCATTATCGATGAATGCCATCGGGTCAGCGGGGAAGAAACCAGTCAGTATCAGCGCATCATAGAGCTCTTGCGGCAACAGAACGATTCTCTGAAAGTGCTCGGGCTGACTGCTACGCCCTATCGCCTGGCCATGGGCTGGATCTATCGCTATCACTATCGGGGCTTTGTTCGGGGCGAGGATGACAAGCCCTTTCAGTACTGCATTTACGAGCTACCGCTGACTTACATGATCAATCGAGGGTATCTCACTCGGCCGGAGCTGGTGAACGCGGCAGTGGCGCAATACGATTTCTCTGCGCTGCCCCAGGACCGCTTTGGCGAATACGCCGAGAGGGACGTTAACCAGCTGCTGAGCAAACACAAGCGCGTGACCCGGGCGATCATTGAGCAGGTTGTGGAGTTGGCTGCCGAGCGTCAGGGCGTGATGATCTTTGCGGCCACCGTGGAGCATGCGCGGGAGGTTGCCGGGTACCTGCCAGAACACGAAACTGCCTTGATAACGGGCGCCACCGATCTGAAGGATCGGGACTTGCTGATTCAGCGCTTCAAGCAGCGGCAGTTGAAATATCTGGTGAATGTGTCCGTGCTCACCACGGGCTTTGATGCGCCTCATGTGGACTTCATCGCCATTCTTCGGCCCACCCAGTCGGTGAGTCTCTATCAGCAAATAGTGGGCCGCGGGCTTCGTCTGGATGAGGGTAAACAGGATTGCCTGGTGATCGATTACGCCGGCAACCATGTGAATCTGCATCATCCGGAAGTGGGGGAGCCAAAGCCGAACCCTGATAGTGAGCCGGTGCAGGTGTTCTGCCCGGGCTGCGGGTTTGCCAATATCTTCTGGGGCAAAACAGACGATGATGGCCGTGTGATCGAGCACTACGGCCGCCGTTGCCAGGGGCTGCTGGAGCCGGTTGACAGGGTTCAGGATGAACGCCCGCAGCAGTGCGATTACCGTTTCCGCTTCAAGGAGTGCCCGCATTGCGGGGCCGAGAATGATATCGCAGCCCGTAACTGCCACCAGTGCCAGAAAGCCATCATCGACCCGGATGACCAGCTCCGGGATGCGCTGAAACTAAAGGATGCCATGGTAATCCGCTGCGCCGGGATATCGCTGGTCGCCGATGGCAGCAAGTTGAAGATCACCTATCACGGGGAAAATGGGGAAGAGGTCGGCGAGTCGTTTGATTTCAGCAAGCCGGGCCAACGCGCTGTTTTTAACAGACTGTTCGGGCGTCGTTTTGCCAATAGCCAGGCCCCGCAAGCGTTCAGATCAGCGGATGAGGTGCTTGAGCTGGAGGCCTTATTGCCGGCACCGGATTTCGTGATTGCCCGCAAGCAAAAACACTATTGGCAGGTGCAGGAACGGGTTTTTGATTATCAGGGGCAGTTTCGGAAGGCGAATGAAGTTTAGGCCCGGTTTTCCTATCCTGCTTTTACTTGCCTGCAGTCAGCTCCGCTGCTCGTTATAATGGCGTATCTAAAATCATCGAAGAGAACCCTATGCCAATTGAAAAGAATCAGGTCGTCCTGTTCCACTACAGCGTTCGTGATGAGCAAGACAACGCTGTTGAAGACTCCCACGGCGGCGAGCCGAACGCCTACCTGCATGGCCATGGCGGCATCATCAAGGGCCTGGAAGAAGCCCTGGAAGGTCGCGATGCCGGCGATACCTTCAGTGTGACTGTCACTCCCGATAAAGCCTATGGGCCCCGCAAGCCCGATGCCATCCAGCGGGTGCCGATCAAGCATTTGATGGGGGCCAAACGCTGGAAGGCGGGCATGGTTGCTCAGGTTCAGACCGAGCAGGGGCCTCGCCACGTGGTTGTTGCGAAGGTGGGCCACAAATTTGCCGATGTGGACACCAACCATCCGATGGCCGGCAGAACCCTGACCTTTGATATTGAGGTGATTGACGTGCGCGCCGCGACCTCGGAAGAGATAGCCCACGGCCACGCGCATGGCCCGGGCGGCCACCACCACTAAGCATCTGGGGGCAGGCATGCAGATCGGCGTGATTGCAGATACGCATAGCAAAATGCGTCCAGAAGCCCTGGAAGCCTTGAAGGGCTCGGAGGTCATCCTGCATGCCGGCGATGTCGGGCGGGACGACGTTCTGGACGCGCTCGAGGCGATCGCGCCGGTCATTGCCATCCGCGGTAATATCGATAAATCCGGCCGTGCAGCTGAGCTTCCCGATACTCGAGATCTGGAGTTTCTCGGCCAGGCCGTTTACATGCTCCACGATGTCAAAACCCTCGACTTCGATCCGCAAGGCCGCTACCGCGTGGTGATTGCTGGCCACTCCCACAAACCCCGTAACGAGTGGATTGGCGATGTGCTGTACTTCAATCCTGGTGGCGCAGGCCCCAGACGCTTTACTTTGCCGATTACGGTGGGGCGGTTGGAGGTGACTGAAGACGGTGTGACTGGTGAAATTGTCGAGCTGGCGACTTGATTGAATCGGCAACCAATGCGCCGACATAGAAATTCCGCTCGGCCAACTGGACATTGAGAACATCACGAAAGTGCTCAACGAAAACGGCGTGACTTTGCACCTTTAGGCGTTGGCGGCACCCTGCTTTTTCTGTACCTTTTTGTCTGTCGGAACTGTTTTCCAATGTGTGGTCGGGTAATGTTCAGTGTTTAAAAGGTTAAGGAAAGCCGTTTATCCAGTGGTGGTTTTAACGCTGTTTATGATGGCTGCGTGCCCGGTTTCTGCAAAGATCTATAAATGGGTGGATGAAAACGGCCAGGTGCATTTCGGCGATCGGCAGGATCACCGGGTCGCGCAGGAAGTGGTCAATGTTAAGCCAGGTGCCTCTGAATGGTCGCGTTTTGAGATCGATATCAGAACTGTTGATGTTGAGCTGAGCGAAGCGGAACACCAGCAGATCGTTGAAGGCGTAAACAACGTCTATGAGTTCTTCGACCGGGTGATGTCTTTTGATATGCACCGGACGGTGCCGGTCAATATTCTGATTCTCAAAGACAGCGCGGCATACCGTAACTACCTCGTCCGTCGGAACAGGGGGATGGCTGTTGCCTCTTATGGGCTTTACATACCTTCCGAACACCAGATCGTCGTCTATGTTCGTAAAAACAGAAATCTCACCTTCAAAACCATCAAGCACGAAGTGAGTCATGCGGTTGTCGATACCATCGTTCCCTATGCGCCAGCCTGGCTGAACGAAGGGTTGGCAGAGCAGATGGAGACCATTGAGCGCGATGAATCCGGCTTGTATTTTGAGCGCCACCGTGAAAATCAGTGGGTGGTTGATCAGGCACTTGAACAGGGCCGTCTGGCGGGCATCGATCAGCTATTGAAGCTGCCAAGCAACAAGTGGCGACATTCTGATCTGTCGGGGCGCGGAAGCCTGCGGGCCCAGTCTGGCCAGTTCGTGTATTTCCTGATGTCCAAACCTACCCGAAGAAACTTTGTGGTGCGCCTGATGCACAACTTTAATCGGGGAGATCGCACCATCTCCTATTATCTGGTCAACGACAATTACATTGGTGGTGTAAGCATGCTGGCCCTCGACTGGCGGCGCTGGTTGCACGATCAGGGAGAGGGCGTCGTCAGGTTATAAGTTCGAAGCCGGCGACCAGACTTCCCCGTGCTGCATCACCCGAAAGTTCGTTTCGTTCAGCCCTTGTCGCTCCAGGGCGGCTCTTAGCCGTCGGGGTGGCTCGTCCATGGGCTCGTCGGTGAGCACGAACGTGCCCCAGTGCATCGCCACCGACTGTCGGGAACCGATATCCTGATGAATGCTCACCGCCTCTTCCGGGGCCACGTGCACCGGCGCCATGAACCAGCGCGGGTCGTAGGCCCCAATGGGCAGCAGCGCAGGTTGTCTCCGAAGCGCCGGTGTAACTGGCGCACGGTTTTTTCATCAAGGTGGTCGTAGTGGTTGTGGGAAATCAGCACCAAATCAATCGGCGGCATGTCTGCTACCGTCAGGGCCGGCGGTGTATAACGCTTCGGCCCGACCAGTTGAAAGGGGCTGGCGCGTTCCGACAGTACCGGGTCGGTGAGCACGTTCAGACCACGATACTGGAACAGGAACGAGGCGTGACCCAGCCAGACCAGTTGTGGTTCTTCGGGCGGACTCATCAGGGAATGCGTATCTGGCCGCAGCAGTGTGAAGCGTTTTCCCTTCGGGAAGTTGCGGCCCGGGGCCAGTTGCCAGCGCATAAAATCGCCAATGCCATGCCGGGGGACTGGCTCCAGGTTGCGGTACCTGCCCCGATAGAAATGCGGTTCCGCAGCGAGAGCGGCAAGGCGGTTACGGTCAACGGTCATGGATCGAACTCTCATTCTTGCCAGGGGCCAATGCCAGTAGCTCCTGCAACATGCTGTAGCTTAATCCCCAGATGCAGGCATCCTGGTAACGGCAACAGGGCATGTTGAGTGTGCCCAGGGGCGTGCGCCAGGAAAGTCGGCCCTGGTTCGCGTCTGCGCCGAGGTAGTCCATCGGCACCCAGACCGCTCGCTCGACTTCGTGATTCGTTGAGACCGACTTTGGTCCCCGCCACTCGAACACATAGGGGGTGACCACCATCGGGCGCCAGCGGCTGTGATGGCGGGTGACCAGATCGGAAAGCCGGGTGAGAAAGCGGCCGTGGCGCCTCAGATCCATGCCGGTTTCTTCCAGTGTTTCCCGCTCGGCAGCGGCGCGTGCAGATGCATCTTCAGGTTGCAGGCGGCCGCCCGGGAAAGCCATGTCGCCAGACCAGGGGTCACCCTCCCGACGGGCCCGCTGGATAAAGAGCAGCTCCTTGCCACCGTTTTCTGTGCTTCGAAAGATAAGGGCGACGGACGCTCGGGCGAATCGGCGCCGAAACGGTATCTTGTGGGGGCGCAAATGGCTTAGCCAGGATTTCGAGGTCAAGAAAGACTATCCTCTTTCATAAGCTCCCTCAGTTTGGCAAGTTGCGCCTCAACAACTCGCAGGCGAACTTCTGTTTGAGCGGGTGTTTCCCCCGGGGCGCCGGAAGTCAGTCGGTCGCGGTATTTCTCCTGTTTCTCCACCAGCCGCTCTTCAAGCCGCTTCAGTTCTTCAAGCTCCAGGGACTTACCCTTGTCATGGTCGCCCAGAATATCGTCAAGCTTCGCCACAAGATCCTTGAAACCCACTGTTCCGTCCTCTCTGTTTAAAGCTTAATCGGAATTCGTCATGGCATGACTTCTGCCCGCCCTGCGTCGCTCACCGACAGCTCCTCTGTGGTTCGAGCGGCTTCAACATCCATGGCAGTCAGGAGCTCGCGGGTTCCTGTCAGAATAGCATCGACGGTTTCGCTGGCGTAGGCAGAGTCGTTTAGCAGAGACGTAGCCATGGCGGCATCAATCCGTTTTGCACCCAGGAGTTTTGTGACACGACCGACCATCGATTCGCGGTCTACTCGTGCACGCACAGCGATCTCGTCGAGCTCCAGTATTGCTGCGCTGGCATCCTCAAACCGGCCTTCGTAAAAACGATGGGTCTCACGCAGTACCATCGCGACTCGCAGTCGAAGCTCGTTGTACTCTTTGCGAATCGTGGCGTTATCCGACGCCATATAAATTGTGAGATTCTTGCGTAGGTGTTTGACATGCTTGATGGCTTCGACCATCTCCGCGGCAGCATGCTGAAGACGATAAAGCGATTCGGTGGAGTTGGCCGGCGACTCCCGGGTCATTCGCCCGGAAATAAAGTCGAGAATGGCGTTGTACAGGCGTTTTACTCGCTGTCGGTAGATCAGGTCGATGTCGATATCGATGCGTTCCCGGGAATTGTTAATCATCGCTTCAAGGTCATCGCTCTGGCGAATATTTTCGCGGTGCAGGTGGAGACCATGGGCAAGGATAACGAAGGCTTGATCGAACAGGTGCCAGACCTCCCTGCGCACTGCCGCGTTTGCACTATCGGGTGAGTCCATCGCAGCCTGATTCAGGTACCGCGGCTGTGCGGCGACCTCTTCCTCTCGCTCTGGCAGCCAGCGCTCGAGTGCCCGTGCCATTCTCGATATCAGTGGCAGCATGATGGCAACACCAAGGCAGTTGAACAGGGTGTGGAATACGGCGAGCTTGACCGTGTAGTCATCGTCGGCGATCGACATGAGGGCTGACAGGGCATCCACTGACCAGCGCAGGGGCTCGATCAGCACCAGGGCAATCACCGCCGTTACCGCGTTGAACAGGAGATGGGCGCCTGCCAGACGCTTGCCAGTGATATTTGCACCCAGACCACCGATCAGAGCGGTGACGGTTGTACCAATATTTGCACCAATGGCCAGGGCCAGAGCGTTTTCGTAGGTAATCTGGCCCGTGGCCAGACCGGCCAGAGTCAGCGCCAGCGTCGCATGGCTGGATTGCATCACGACGGTCGCCAGAATTCCGAGGCCTGTGTAGACAAGAAGTCCTGAGATACCGTCCATTGCATACTCGCGCAGATCGACAGCCGACTGATAGCTTTCGAAGCCCGCCTTCATGAAATCGATACCGAGAAACAGAAACCCGAGCCCGGCGAGAATTGCACCGAAGGCTTTCCAGGCTCGTGGTTGCTGAAAATTCAGTACCACGCCAAAGACAAGCATCGGCAAGGCAAAGGCCGAAAGGCTCATTTTCATACCGATGGTGGCGAATAACCAGGCGCCGGTCGTGGTGCCAAGATTGGCGCCGAAGATAATGCCGATACCCGTGATCAGCGGAAGCAAGCCGGCGCTCAAAAACGAAATCGTGATCACCGATACCAGGGAACTGGACTGCATGATGGCGGTACTGACGATGCCAAAACCGAGGCTTTTCGGAATCGTATCGGTTGTACGACGCAGCACGCTCTCGAGAAAACCACCGGTAAACTGGCGAAACCCGTTCTCCAGCGAGAGCATGCCGAACAGAAAAATGGCAACGCCGGCGGCAATCTGTTTGAACTCTGGGCTCACCCATAGCGCAAGGGCGAGGATTCCGAGGATCAGAGCAAGAAAGAGTTGGCGATAGTTCACTGGGATTCAACGTCCCCTTTTATGAATTATTTGACTATCAGGTTGCACTGGAACCATTCCAGTGATCATCCTTTTGAATTGTAGGCTGTTAACTTTTTAAACGCGTACCCAAACCGTGAATCGAACTTTAATAACCCGGCATTCATCGCAAAAAGGCGAGCGATTGAAACCGTGCCTTGCGATGCGCACGACAGGAGGCCAGATGACGTTCGAGCATATCGTTCAGATAAACGACCTGACCAAGCCAGAGCTACCGGTTCTGACCCGATTCCAGGTGTGGGAGGGGCTGGTGCTCAGGGCCCGGCGCCCGGACAAGTTCCTCGTTGGTGTCGATGATTACGAGATTCTGGATCAGGGTCCGGCTTACCTGAAGCGTAGCCTCCAGCTGCCGGGACTGCATGTGGTCGATGAAGTCACTTTCTGGCACGAGGCGAGGATAGAGTACCGGACTCAGCCAACGGCCAACCTCCCGGCCGCAACACTTGTCATGGATATCGAAGAGCCCGAGCCGGCATCACTGTTTGTCCGTTTCCGGTATGAAACAGCGAGCATCGAGAACCGCGGTGATTCGATGCCCTATGACCAGTATCTTGAACAGGCCTATGTAGCCACAGACATTGAGACGATTCAGATCATTCGGCAGTTGGCCGAGACAGGGGTATTCCGATAAATCCCACTCGTTTGATGGAGTGGGAGCGTATCCTGTCCGTGAGCCCAAAGTTGAGGAGTAGCCATGTTTCGCATACATGTCGAACGAGTTCTCGAGAAGGATATTGAATCAGTCTTTGAAGCCATCTCCGACCACGCCCGCTATTCCCGGTTTCCCGGGGTTAGCAAGTCTTTACTGATTGAAGAGGGTAGAGATGAGAAAAATGGCATTGGCGCCCTGAGAATTGTCGGAGCGGGCCGGCTCGAGCTCACTGAGCGTATTACCCGGTTCGAGAGGCCAAACCGAATGCACTATCAAATTGAAAAATCGAGCCCGTTCACCGTTCAGCACACGAAGGGAGAGATTGTTTTAAAGCCAGAAGGCGAACAGACCCGGGTTACCTGGGTTTCTGAAGGGCACGTGCAAGTGCCGCTGCTGGGTGAGGTAATGGACCGATTGGCTGAGCGCAGCTTTTCCAGAGCCTTCAGCTCTTTGCTCAAGGCTATTGAGCGCCTCTAGAGCTTGAGCTGAGCCCACACTATTCATAACTCGACAAACCGTGGCACAACCATGAGCCCTACACCCACTGCCAGCATCTCCCAGGCGCTGCTGGCCAGGTAGGGATACAGGATCATGGCAATGCCGCAGTAGCGGGTGACGATGTTTTTCCTGCGCCGGCCATACATGAAATAGGCGAAACCGATGCAGCCGAACAGCAGCGACAGGAAGATGTCAGCGGTTTCCATGCGGTGAACTCCTCCGGTAAGTTTACCCGTATAGACTAATTGTAGAGCCTCAAAATAGGGAGCAAGTTGGTTATGAGAGTGTCTTTTTCAGTGAAAGCGGTGCTAATCCTGCTATCACTTGCGCTGGCACCGATAGTAGCGCACGCGAAGCCCGTGTGGATCGATGTCCGCACAGAGGCGGAACACCGGCAAAGCCACATAGATGGAGACCCGCTGATTCCGCATGACCAGATCGTTGCGGAGGTTACCGAGAGGTTCCCGGACAAAGACACCGAGATTAATCTTTATTGCCGCAGTGGCAACAGGGCAGGTAAAGCAAAATCGGCTCTGGAGCGTGCCGGTTATACAAATGTTGAGAACAAGGGGAGCCTGGCTGAGGCGCGTGAAGCGCGCAGTCTATAGGGAGCGAACAATTTTTAGCCACTTCAGGTATAATGGAAGGCTTACGATATTAATTAAGCCATCCCGACCTGGATATCACTATGAGCAAGAAACCCGAGAAAGTAACCCTGACTTCTGCTGCCATTGAAGAACAGACAGCCGCGTTTTTGAAAGCGGGCGGATCTGTGGAATACGTCGGCAAGGGCAAAAGCGGACAAGTATCCCCCACGGGTTCAAAGCAGATCAGCCTGAAAAAGTAACGCCCATCTCAGTGACGAGGATTGCTCTGATCGGGGGAGGACTCGTCATCTGAGGCGTTGTCATTCGATGTGAGGTAGTAGTCTTTCTCATCGAATGTTTTCACATCAGGATCTTCAATATAGTTTTTGCGTTTGCCCCGATACAGCCAGACGGCGATGATCGCGACAATTACTGCGAGCACAATTCATTTCATCGTTATCTCCTCCACAAGGTCGTCGTTCTTATATTGAGCACCTTGCAGAGTGACCAGTCAATGTAACTTGCACATACGCTTCAAAGAGGCTCGGATCGGCATTTGAGCAAAATGCCATTCGCGCCTTTACTTGATGTACGGACAGCAAAGGTGTCGTGCAGATCATGATGGAATCATTCGGTGCAGATTTGATTGAGCAGCTCCGTCGAAATCTTGGCGATGCCTTTCAGGCAGTGTCAGGCGAGAATCTCGACTGGGGGGCGTTGCTGGTACAGGTACTTGGCCAGCTGCTGGTCTCTGTAATCTACCTTGGCGTCTTCCTGGGCGTTTATCTGATTCTGATCGCTGCCATCAGGCTGGGTCTTGGTGAGCGGCGAACCAAAACCCCTCTTTACATCCAGATGCGCAGCGGCCTGCGCTATCTGGCCGGGTTGGGTGCGCTGATAGTTATTCTTGCGCAATTCGGGGTTTCTCCTGAGGTTCTCAAGGCGATGGCGAGGGCAGGTTTCATGGTCCTCGGTTTCTACGTGGTCTGGGTAGTTTTCCGGCGTCTGATCAAGGAAGGCACTTCACGCTATCGAATGGATCCTTCCATCCGGCAACTGGTCGAGAATCTGTTTGCGGTTATCGCCGCAACCCTTGCGGTGGTGACGGTGCTTGCCCAGTTCGGTTTCGATGTGGTGTCGATTATCGCCGGTCTGGGCATCGTCGGTATTGCCGTTGGTTTTGCAGCGCAATCCACTCTCTCCAATTTCATTGCGGGAATCACCCTGCTCATTGAAAGGCCTTTTCGAATCGGTGATTGGGTCACCATCAACGGACAGGAAGGCAAAGTGGTGAAGATTGCCTTGCGAACCACCTGGCTGCGAACCCGGGATAATATCTTCACGATGATTCCAAACGACAGTGTTGCCTCCACGGATATCATCAATTACAGCGCAGAGGGCGTGACACGCCTGAATATTCCCGTGGGGATTGCTTACAAGGAATCTGCGAAGGCGGCGAGGGAAGTGCTGATGCCGGTTTTGCTGGCACATCCCGAAGTTTTGCAGGGCGCTGGCATGGAGCCCCGTGTTTTGCTCAAAAGCCTCGGTGATTCGTCAGTGAACCTCGAAGTCAAAGTGTGGATAACGCCGGATAACCTGGATGTTCGGCCCAGAATCATGGCCGATATTCTCGAGCAGATGAAAGAAGCCCTGGATGCCGCCGGTATAGAGATTCCCTTCCCGCATCTGCAGCTGTTCATTGACGATGCAAAAGGATTGAAGCCGGTTCTCGAACCTTTCTACAGGCTACGGGGATAAAACGGAAAATCCTTGCAGGCAGCCCTTCGGATGCTTGCATCTTGTGACTCCTGATCCTTTCGCAATCGTCTTGATAGTGGAGGGACAGGCTCGCTTCCTGGCCTGTAAGGGTCTAAATTGTTGTGTATGGAAACTAATTTCCGCGTCTGGCTGGGACACTCTGGTCTGACGCATCGGGTTGTTGCCAATGCCCTTTGCGTTATTTCGAATATAAAGGGGTAACTTATGGCGATCACACCGAAATCCAAAATGTCGCAGGAAGTGCTGGCCTGGCGCGATCCCTCCATGGACTCGGTTCTGGGAACGGAAACACCCAAGGACCCAAACAAGGGCTATATTGCTCTTCTTGGCTGGAGTATTAATGCGATCAAGGCGGCTCAGAAGTTCGATCGCCGCTATATCGTGGTTGCCCCGGATTGGGCTGCCGATTTTTGCACGGCCAACAATATTCCCTTCATCCCCTGGGATTTTGTTCGCCTGAACGATCGGTCAATGGAAATCGCTGAAAAGCTGAAAGCCGAAGGGGTGGATGTCGCAATCCCATTGTTCGAGGAAACGGTGGAATGGTCAGGCGCGATCAACTCTGTTCTGTTGAATAATCCGCGTATGTACGGCCAATCCATTTTGTTCCGGGACAAGGCGCTGATGAAACGTCGGGCCCAGCTTGGTGGTATTCGCGTCGGGATTTTCGAAGAAGCCCACGAAAAAGATGACATCATTCGCTTCATGAAGCGGGTTAACCAGACTCTGCTTAAACTGGATGGTGACCCGGACGATCCGATTCACGTGAAGGCCTTCGATAAAGCCGGCTGCCTGGGTCACCGCATGATCCGCACGCTGGAAGAAATCGATACGATTCCGGACGAGGAATACCCCCTGCTCATGGAAAGTCACCTGAGTGGCTGGGAATTCGCTGTTGAGGCCTGGATCCACGATGGCAAAATCAGGTTTCTGAATATCTCAGAGTACGTCACCCTGGGTTACTCGGTGTTTGTTCCTGCCACGAAGGAACTTGAAAGCTGGCGCGAAGCAATCACCAAGCAGATCGAATTGCTGGTCAAAACATTTGATATTCAGTTCGGTCTGATCCATCCGGAGTACTTCGTAACCAGCGACGGCACCATGTACTTTGGCGAAGTTGCGTACCGTCCACCCGGGTTCAAGGCCTTCGAATTGATTGAACGCGCGTATGGATTCAATGCCTACCAGGCTTCCATGCTGGTGTTTGATCCCAAGAGCACCAAGGAAGAGGTCGATGCCTTCTTCCCCCGCGAAGTGGTCGATGCCAAAGGTTATGCCGGTTGCTTCGGTGTTTATCCGAGACGCCGAGTAGTGAGCAAGCTGGAAATGCCCAAAGAGTGCATTGAGCATCCTTACTTTGAGTCGCACGAGTTGGTGGCCCCTGCCGAGGAAACAGTTCCGGACCGATCCGCTTTTGGTACTCACTGGGGGCTTGTGTTCTTCTTCGGTGACGACCCGATCAAGATGCGGGATCTTCTGAAATCCCAGGAGGAGCTGGACTTCTACGTCTAGGAACGACAGGAGCCGGCTGATACCCGGCTCCTGATAGTCCGACACAGCTTCTCCGGGGCGTTACCAGTTCTCTGAGAAAGGCCGCGCATCGAGCTCGAAAGTCCAGGCTGAGCGTGGCTGGTTGTGTAGCTGCCAATAGATTTCCGCGAGGTCGTCGGGCTCGATAATGCCGTCCTCGCCCTTGCTCGCATAGAGGTCCGGCAAAAATTCTGCCGTGGCTTCATTGCGGATGAGGCCATCCACCACCACGTGAGCGACGTGAATCCCTTGCGGGCCTAATTCCCTTGCCGTGCTTTGCGCCAGGGCGCGCAGTGCATGCTTGCCGCCGGCAAAGGCCGCAAAGCCGCGTCCGCCGCGGAGGCTGGCGGAGGCGCCGGTAAAGAGGAGTGTGCCTTCATTGCGTTGCAGCATTTTCTTTGCGACCTCGCGCCCGACCAGAAACCCGGCCAGTGCGCACATCTCCCAGACTTTCCGGTAGACCCGGGTGCTGGTCTCGCAGATATCGTATCGAACGTTTCCGCCCACGTTGAAGACGGCCACCCGTATTGGGCCATGCTCTGACTCAACGCGCTCAACCAGCTCAATGACCTGGTCTTCGTCCCTTGCATCGGAGTGGATGGCTGTCGCGCTCGAGCCGAGAGCCCGAATTTCCGAGCTGAGAAGATCAAGATCCCCGCGCCTGCGGGTGACCACAAGGTGGAAGCCTTCCTTTGCAAAGCGCCGGGCGATGGCAGAACCTAGGTGGTCGCCGGCCCCGATGATTAGAGCAACTGGTTTTTCTGTTGTTGTCATTTTGCCACCTGTAGTGAGGCCTTTATCCGTGGGTTCGAATCGTATCGGCGATCTTTTCAGCAATCATGATCGTCGGGGCGTTGGTGTTACCACCAATCAAAGTCGGCATGACTGAAGCGTCGACCACCCGCAAACCCTCAAGTCCGTGAACCTTGAGGCTGGAGTCAACCACGGCCAGATCATCTATGCCCATCTTGCAGGTGCCTACCGGGTGATAGATCGTATCCGCGCGGGCGCGAATGTGGCGTTCCCATTCCTCATCGCTCATGCCGTCGTGAACGCCGAACATTTCGGATTGTCGGTACGGCGAGAGTGCAGGCCCTTCGAGAATCTCCCGGGTGATTTTTGCGCCTTTGATAGTCAGATTCAGGTCGTCTGGATCGGACAGATAGTTGGGGTCGATGCCGGGATCGGTCATTGGGTCGGCGCTGAGCAGAAAAACACGCCCTCGGGATTTCGGCCGCAGGTTGCAGACGTGGCAACTGAAGCCGTGTCCCCAATGCAGTTTACGGGCGTGATCCTCCACGATGGAGACGACGAAGTGCAGCTGCAGGTCTGGCTTGTCCTGCTCCGGGTCAGACTTCAGGAATGCAGCCCCCTCTGCAAAGGGCGAGGCAATCATACCCGTCCCATCCGTTCGCCATTGGAGGGAATGGCGAAGCATGTTTTTCATGCCCGTTAAACTGAAGCCAAAGTTATCGGTATCCCCGGACTTGTAGGCCAGAATGAAATCCAGATGATCCTGCAGATTTCGGCCGACACCCGGCAGTTCGTGAATCATGGGAATACCGTGCGGGAGGATGTCGTCGGGATTTCCCACTCCGGATAGCTGTAGTAACTGCGGTGAACCGAAGGCACCGGCGGATAGGATGACTTCGCGGTTTGCTGAGGCCGAGAGCGATCGGCCCTTGAGTCGATACTCAACGCCGGAAGCACGTTTTCCGTTAAAAAGAATTCGGGTCGCACGGGCACCGGTCACAACCTTTAGGTTGTTGCGCTGTTCCATGATCGGATACAAATACGCCGCAGCGGTGGAGCAGCGTTCACCATTGCGTTCGGTGTCATGAAACTGGGTAACTTCATAGAGGCCAACGCCCTCGTTGTCGCCGGTATTGAAATCGTCGCTTGCGGGATAGCCGTGCTCTTTAGCCGCATCGATAAAGGCTTCGGAAATGGGCCTTGGTGATCGCTGTTTGCAAACATGCAGTGGGCCATCGGCCCCGTGGTATTCGCTGGCTCCACCTTCATGGCATTCCGCTTTGCGGAAGTAGGGCAAAACATCGTCCCATCCCCATCCGTCGCAACCCAGCTCGGCCCATCCATCATAATCCGCCCTGTGTCCACGCACATAAAGCATTGCGTTGATCAGGCTGGAACCACCCAGCCCACGGCCTCTGGGTTGGAATCCTCGACGCCCAGCCAGTTCGGGCTGCTGCTCTGTATTGAGCGCCCAGTTATTGATCTTGCCATGGCCGGGCATGATTGCGACTACACCAGCTGGCGCGCGGGTCAACAAGTGATCGCCCTTGCCACCTGCCTCCAGGAGACAGACGCTGACATCAGGGTCCTCACTCAATCGCGCCGCCATCACGGCGCCAGCCGATCCGCCACCTACAATGATGTAATCAAAAATCATACGGTCCCCGGTTCCTGTTTTTGTTTTGGGTGTACGCTTTCCTGAGCCAGAAAAGGCAGCAGTCAACGAGATGCAGGATCAAGGTTAGACCATGGCCTGGCCGAGCGCCTCTTGGCAGATGGACAGACTGCTAAGAGCGTAGGATGCCGAACTGATCGTGATTCCCGGTGCCGGGCATGCTGCAAATCTTTCGCACCCGGATCCGGTTAATCAGGCATTGGATAATTTCTTGAAGCGACTGTAGGCCGCGGATTCATTCCGCGGCATCCGCTTCTTGCTTGGTTTCATGCTCGGTTCCCGGGGCGTGCTCTGGTGGGCAGTAGGTTGTGTAAAGCTTGAGCATGCCGTTTCCGGTGTTACGGAAGTTGTGAAAGGTACCCGAGGGCACGATGCTGACGTCGCCCGCCTTTACAGGTACCTTCGTTTCGCCGATTGTCGCTTCTCCCTCGCCCGAGACGAAATAAAGCAGTTGATCATGTCCCTCGTGAACTTCGCCGCCAATCTCGCCGCCTTCGGGAATGGCCATCAGAACGAGTTGCGTATGATCTCCGGTCCATAATACCTGCCGGAACTCTTCGTTGCTTTTCGCCATTTCCACAACGGGTAGCGTGGTTCTGCGAACTTCTTTCATTCCAGTATCTCCATCCGTGAATTCAGTATTTGATACTCCTTTTAGCCTCAATCAGATCGCCGGTCTTCAGGCGAAGTCGTAATCACCGCCTTTCTCGAGCGCCCTCTGATAAGCCGGTCGGGCATGAACGCGTTTGACCCATCCGCTGATGTGAGGCCGGTTCCTGCCGACGATGCCCCTGGCTACGGAAGCCTCGAGCGGGAAGCTCATCTGGATGTCCGCCGCGCTCAGTTTGTCCCCCAGGAACCAGGTGTTCTTCGCCAGATGGCTTTCCACGAAATCCAGGTGGGTCTTGATCATCGGGCCGATAAACATCTCGTTGGTTTTGTCCGAAATGCCTTTGGCGACAGGTTTAACAAAGAACGGCATCGGGCTGGTTTTTACCTTTTCGAAGACAAGGCGCAACACCAGAGGCGGCATCAATGAGCCTTCGGCGTAGTGCAACCAATAGGTGTAGTCGAGCCAGGCTTGCCCCCCGCTCTCCGGGAGCATGGTGTCTTTGCCGTAGGTGTGCGCCAGGTATTCAATGATGGCACCGGATTCGGCCACCACCAGATCGCCGTCTGTGATCACCGGGGATTTTCCAAGCGGGTGCACCTTTTTCAGGCTTTCGGGGGCCAGCATGGTCTTGGGATCTCGCTGGTAATGCTTGATCTCGTAGGGAACACCCAGTTCTTCCAGCATCCAGAGAACGCGCTGTGAGCGGGAATTGTTGAGGTGGTGAACTGTAATCATGCGCAAGCTCCGTTCGCATTGAAAAATGGTCGGGTGTGAAGAGTAGTCTGCAAAGAGCGTTTTGGTTCACCGCTGGCGGTGATTAAGTGGCTAATTACGATTGCGCACCGCAAAGCCGTGGCGCCTGAGCTCCTTCAGAATCTCGGGCACCTTGAAGGGCATCAACGTTCGCGTTGTTTTCAGAAGACTGATGGCAACATGCATCCTTTTGTACCAGAGTACCTGGCGGATCTTCTTCTTCATCGGGTGATAGCCTTCCCGATAAAGCTCGTCAACGCGGTCGGCGTTATTGGTAAGGCTGTAGTCGCTCAGGTCCAGAGGGACCGATATGTCGGCATGCTTCAGTTGCTTGCGGGTGTTGAAATCGATGCCAATGTTGATGGCGTTGGAAATGACATCGAAGGTGTTGTCCGGCTTCGGATAACGGCTGACATGGCTGAGATCAACGGCCACCGTAATACCAGCACCCATTTTGGCCAATGGCGAAATGGGGACGTTTTCCACCAGCCCCCCGTCCACCAGAATCCGCCCATCGATTTCAACAGGTACAAACAGGCCGGGAACCGCCATTGAGGCGCACACGACATCCGCCAGATTGCCTTCCCGGAAGATCAGCTGTTCACCGGTTTCGATATCCGTGGCACAGATGGCCAGCGGAATCTCGGCGTCCTCGATCCGGACATCGCCCAGATCGCGGTGAATCATCTCCCGAATGGCGTTGGTGCTGAACAGCCCTCCGCGCTCAAAGGTAAAGTTGATGATTTTGGAGAGGTTCAGCGTTGAGCAAATGCTGAGGATGGATTCCGCCGGGCGGCCGAAAGCGTAATAGCTCGCGATAAGCGCGCCGGCGCTCGTGCCCGAAATGCAATGAATCTTGATTTGCTCTTCTTCAAACGCTTTCAGCACACCAATGTGCGCAATGCCTTTGGCAGCGCCGCCTCCCAGAGCCAGACCGATGCGGGTGTTAAAGGGGTTGAGTTTCATCAGCGGGAACCTTCAGGCGTTGCGAGGATTCGTAGCGCACAAGTCTAACAGAGTTGGAAATTTTAATTCTTAGAGTTCAAAATATTGGGGTGGCACTTAGAGAGGTAAACTTTCCAACCGACTGCCGGGTTATGCAGTCATAGGAGTCCTCACATTGGGTGACGTCATTTCAGACGATTATCAGACCGACTACGTAGCCGGTCAGGATAATATCGAGAAGTTCGGCTTCGATATCCACAACATCGTATTTCCGTTAACCGCAATCCTGATTGTTGCCTTTGTTGTCGGAACACTTATTTTCCCCGCAGGTGCAAAGGAGTTGCTCGATAGCGCCAAGAATGGTGCGATCGCTGTGTTCGATTGGGGCTTTCTTCTCAGCGCAAACCTGTTTGTTGTTTTCTGTCTGGCCCTTATTTTCATGCCGGTGGGCAAGATTCGGATTGGCGGGCTTGATGCCAAGCCAGAGTTCTCTCTGCTGTCCTGGTTTGCCATGTTGTTCGCAGCTGGTATGGGTACCGGGCTTATGTTCTGGTCGGTTGCCGAGCCGGTGGCCTATTACACCGACTGGTATGGAACGCCCCTGGGTGTTGAGCCAAACACTGCTGAGGGTGCCCGGCTTGCGATGGGCGCAACGATGTACCACTGGGGTCTGCATCCATGGGCAATCTACGCGATTGTCGGGCTCTCGCTGTCGTTTTTTGCCTTTAATAAAGGCCTGCCGCTAACCATTCGCTCTGCCTTTTTTCCAATTCTGGGAGACAAGGTGTGGGGGTGGCCCGGCAATGTTATCGACACTGTGTCGGTACTGGCGACCATCTTTGGTCTTGCAACCTCGCTCGGGTTTGGCGCCCAGCAAGCGGCATCCGGTATTTCCTACCTGTTTGATATTGAGGGAGGCCTGAATATTCAGGTCGGCGTGATCGCCGGCGTTACGGCTGTTGCTACCCTCTCCGTGATTCGGGGGATCCATGGTGGTGTCCGGATTCTCAGTAACGCGAACATGATCATGGCCGGGCTGCTGCTTCTGTTTGTAATATTTGCCGGCCCCACACTTGCCGTGTTCCAGTGGCTCTGGGATACGTCGGTCTCCTACGCGTCCAATATGTTCTCGCTCAGTAATCCCTTTGGCCGCGAGGAAGACACCACCTGGTTCCATGGTTGGACGGTCTTCTACTGGGCCTGGTGGATTTCCTGGTCACCGTTCGTAGGTATGTTTATCGCGCGGGTCTCCCATGGTCGCACGGTGCGTGAGTTCGTCACGGCGGTTCTGATCATCCCGACCATCATTACTCTGTTCTGGATGAGCGCATTCGGAGGCGGGGCGCTTAATCAGGTCCAGAACGATATTGGCGTGTTGGGTTCCGAGGGTCTTACCGAAGTGTCGTTGGCCATGTTCCAGATGCTGGAAAATATCTCACTGTCTGGAATCACCTCGTTTATCGGGATCACTCTGGTGTTGACGTTCTTCGTCACATCCTCAGATTCCGGTTCCCTGGTGATTGACAGCATCACGTCTGGCGGCAAGACCGATGCCCCGAAAGCCCAGCGCATCTTCTGGGCGGTCACTGAAGGGACCATTGCCGGGGTGCTTCTGTTCGTTGGCGGTGAACAAGCCCTCAACGCTCTGCAAGCTGGCGCCCTGAGTGTCGGGCTGCCGTTTACGCTGGTGCTGTTGGTGATGACCTACAGCCTGTTCAAAGGCCTTCATCATGAACGCCGCTTGCTGATTGCCGAAGGCAAGATGGTGTAACCCCAGGCTGATATCAGGTGACGCTGGAAGGGCCCCCCATTGAGGGGCCTTTTTTGAGCGAGAGTATCCGGTCAGGACGGGTAGAATTGCCGGATGGCCGTCAGCAGCATGTCGACATCCTCACGGCTGACATCCTGGTGGGTCACAAAGCGGATCGGGTCGCCGGCCGTAATCAGGATGCCCTGTTCGGCCAGGTAGTCTTTCAGCTGTGACGCCCCGCCTGCCTTGCACCTTGCGTAAACGATGTTGGTCTGGGTACTGGCCGGGTTGACCTCAAGTTCCGGAATCTTTGCCAGGCCGTTGCTCAGGTATTCGGCGTTTTCATGGTCCTCGAGCAGTCGAAGCGGCCCCCTTTCGAGCGCGATACGTCCCGCGGCGGCCAGAATGCCGGCCTGGCGCATGCCGCCCCCCACCATTTTGCGCAGCCGGGTGGCCCGCTTGATGAATGATTCCGACCCCAGCAGCAGCGATCCAACCGGTGCGCCCAGGCCTTTGGACAGACACACGCTGACGGAATCGTAGTGCCGGGTTATTTCGGTGACATCGCAGTTTGATTTTACGGCGGCATTGAAGACACGGGCGCCGTCCAGGTGCAGAAGAAGCCCGTGTTCGTCGCAGAACGCACGGGCCTGCGCCTGGTACTCAAGGGGCAGTACTTTGCCTCCGATGGTGTTCTCAAGGGAGAGCAGACGGGTGACGGCAAAATGAAAATCGTCCGCCTTGATCGCGGCCCGGGCTTTTTCCAGATCAATGCTCCCGTCCGGCTCGTTCTCGATCGGTTGGGGCTGGACACTGCCCAGCACCGCGGCGCCTCCGCCCTCATACTTGTAATTGTGAGCGGACTGGCCACAGAGATACTCATCGCCACGGCCACAATGACTCATGATGGCAAGCAGGTTGGCCTGGGTGCCTGTGGCAGTAAAAAGGGCCGCTTCGAAGCCGAGCCTCTGGGCGGCGTAGGCCTGCAGGCTGTTAACCGTAGGGTCGTCGCCATAGACATCGTCTCCCACCTCGGCGCTGGCCATGGCTTCGCGCATCTCGGGGGTGGGGCGGGTCACAGTATCGCTGCGGAAATCAATCATTGTTCCTGGCGCCTTTTTCTTTCCTCGGATGCCTGCATTCTACAGTGCAGCAGGAATCATGGAATTCCCACCCTTTGCATTATTCCCGATTCGTCCCCATAAACCAGAACAAAGCCAAACAACAGGAGATCAGCAATGACGGCACCAACCCTTAAGGAACAACTGTACAGCGCGGTAAAAGAAGCAATGCGGAACAAGGATAAAACCCGCCTGGTTACTTTGCGCATGGCCCAGTCTGCCGTGAAGCAGATCGAGATTGATGAACGCCGCGAGCTCAATGACGAGGATGTTCTCAAGGTGCTGGACAAGATGCTCAAACAGCGCCGCGACGCGGCCAGTCAATACGACGAAGCCGGCCGCGAGGAACTGGGCGATAAAGAGCGAGCGGAAATGGTGATCATTGAAGAGTTCATGCCGGCGGCTCTCAGCGAGGATGATCTTGACGGGTTGATTCGGATGGCCATCAGTTCAACGGATGCCCAGGGCATGCAGGACATGGGTAAGGTGATGAATGAACTGAAGCCCCAGGTACTTGGCCGCGTTGAGATGGGGCATTTGAGCAAGAAAGTGCGGGCCGCGCTGGCGGGTTGATCCAGTTAACCATTTCTATCGCATAAAACGGGGCGACGCGTCGTTCAGAAAATCGTCGCGCGGAAATGCCTCGGAAGGTATTTCTGTTCAAATTCGAAGGAAAAAGGAAAGCGTTATGTCTATCGAACAAGTGCTCTATCGTGCCCATGCAGAAGCAACCGGTGGTCGTGACGGCCGTGCAATTTCGTCAGACGGCATTCTTGATGTAGAGCTGGCAACCCCGAAAGAAATGGGCGGTGCCGGCGGCAAGGGGACCAACCCGGAGCAACTTTTTGCTGCAGGCTATTCCGCATGCTTTATCGGCGCCATGAAATTTGTGGCCGGTCGCGACAAGCTCAAGATGCCGGAGGATGCTTCCATTGAAGGCGTGGTTGGCATCGGCCAGATCCCCAATGGGTTTGGCATTGAAGTGGAATTGCGCATCAGCCTTCCGGGTATGGACGATGCGGAGGCCAAGCAGCTGATCGATGAAGCGCACAAGGTTTGCCCATATTCCAACGCGACCCGTGGCAACATCGACGTAACACTCAACCGGGTAGGCTGATACCCGGTTTGGATCCGGTCTCGGAACCTGGATCTACCAATCGAGCCTGAGGCTTGCCAGCAGGGCATCCCCAAGGCTCAGATCCTCGGTGCCCGTGTTCAGGTCCTTGTATTGGACACGGGTAGCCAGACTGGCTCCTATGCCAAGAACGATGGTTGGCCAGGATTGTCCCCCCTGGTGCAGCCGATAAGTCAGTTGGGTTCTCCACTCGCGTAAATAGAGCGCGCTTTCTACTTCCCTGTCCTTGTCCATCGTGGCCCAACGGTCCCCGTTTCGTTCCACCCGGAACGCCCAAACCTGCCCCGGGCTCTGCCACTGCATCAGAACAGGCAGGTCTACCAGCCAATGGCCGTGTGCGTTGCTTTGTTCCCAGCGTGCTCTGGGGAGCCAACTGAAAGAGCCAAACCTGTGAATTGCGCGATCTATGCCCTACTATTTTAGCGTCAGTTTTTTCAGCCGCCGTGATTTTCAGGAGCCTATGTCCGATAAAGAGCTACGCACCCGATCCGACAAACAGGCGATCGACCAGTTTATCAATGAGGTTCGCACGTTGCCCAAGCAGGGTGGCGGGCAGGGGCGGCTGATTTTCGCGCTGGACGCGACTGCAAGCCGGGAAGCTACCTGGGACCAGGCCTGCCATCTGCAGAGCGAACTGTTCATAGCAACCCGGGATCTGGGTGGCCTGGCCATTCAGCTCTGCTACTACCGTGGCTTCGGTGAGTTCAAGGCCACGGGTTTTGTGACCGAAACCGGGCAGTTGCTGAATCTGATGAACGGCGTTTCCTGCCTCGGTGGGCGCACCCAGATCAGCCGGGTATTGGCCCATGCGGTGAAAGAGACCCGTGCAAAGCCCGTCAAAGCTGTGGTGTTTATCGGTGACTGTTGCGAGGAACCGGTGGACGAACTCTGTCACACCGCCGGGGAACTGGGAATGCTGCGCACACCGGTGTTCATGTTTCACGAGGGCAATGATGCCCATGCAAGGGCGGTATTCCAGCAGGTGAGCAAGCTTTCAGGGGGCGCATACGCACCCTTTGACCGTAACAGTCCTCAGGTGCTCAAGGATCTTATGGCGGCAGTTGCGGTCTATGCTTCCGGGGGAGCCAAGGCTCTGCAGGATTTTTCCAGCAGTAGTTCCCCGGAAGTGAAACGCCTGACCAGACAGATCCGGTAGTGTTTGTGAGAATCCATTGATGGGCCGTTGTGCCCGGGGTATTTGAGTGCCTTTAACGCTTGTTGCCATCGTTGTCGCGGTTGTGGCCTGGGTGTGGTTGCGCAATCAGCCTGCCAGTCAGCGCAATGCCGCCATTCTCAAGCTGGCCCTGCTGGCCGGTATCGGCATCGTCGTCTTGCTGGCTGTAACCGGGCGACTGCATTTTGTCTTCGCCGGTTTGGCCTTTCTCTATCCTCTGTTGCGTCGCCTGCTGCCATCTCTATTGCGTGGCGGGCTCGGTCGCGTGGCTGGCGGTGCCGGACCCAAGTCGGGCAACCAGTCCCATGTTTCCAGCGATATTCTGGAAATGACTCTGGACCACGACTCGGGAATCATGAGCGGCAAGATCATCAAGGGCCCGATGGAAGGGAGAGAACTGGCGGAGCTAAGCGAAAGCGATTTCCTCGAGCTATTGCGCTATTGCCGCGGCCAGGACGAGGATTCTGCCCGGCTACTTGAAACTTACCTGGATCGCCGGTTCGGAGACTCCTGGCGAGCAGACGATGAGGCGGCCTCTGAAAGCGATCCGTCGGGCGGCAGTGGCAATACGAGCGGCCCGCTTACCGAGAGCGAAGCGCTGGACATTCTGGGGCTCGAGCCCGGAGCCAGTCGGGAAGAGATCATCAAAGCCCATCGGAGGATGATGCAAAAACTTCACCCGGACCATGGTGGCAGCAATTACCTGGCGGCGCGCATCAATGAGGCCAAGGAGTGTCTTCTGGGCTGAGTTGCATCCTGGTTTGCAGGCATATGCTCAGAGTGATTGCCTGCACGCCCGGATAAGGATATTGTTCAAAAACTGAACTTTTTAGCCCGAGGTGAGAAGACAGCGGTTTGAAGATTTCAACGCTCGCCCATTTCTTTTTATTTCTTCTGCCAGGATTCCCTTTGGCTGCGAATTCGGAGCCACTGCCGCGGCTTAAAGTTCTCGCTGCTCAGATACCGGGTGCAGCGGAGCCAAGTCTCGAGGGGCGAGATATAGAATTGGTTTTGGCGACCTTCGATGAGTGCGGATTTGAGGCCGAATTCATCATGCAGCCCTATGAGCGCCATGCAAGGACCTACAGGGATCGTCAGGACTTCGATGCTATTGCCACAGTACCTTTGCACTGGCGTCTTCCCGGTTATTCCACATCCGCCTACATCTGGTACCAGAACGGAGCTTTCTACAATCACTCCCGTGTCGGGCCGATTGAAAGGGTCAAAGACCTGGCCGGTCTCAACGTGGTGACGTTCCGTGAAGGGGGCGATGTGCTGGGGATCAGCGATAACGTACCTGAATTCGCCTCGCTCACCGAAATCGCCGATCAGACCATTCACTCCCGGCTACTGTTTATGGGCCGGGTCGATGCGATTCTGGCCGACGGATTCGTGGTCGCGGAAGTGAATCGGAGAATCTTCAACAAGAAGCGCCGCGGTGAAAGCTGGCCCTCGCAGTCTGATGCTTTTCGTTTCGCGCCAATCTTTAACCCGGCGCCGCACAAGATGGTTTTTCGGAACCCCGCATTCGCCGCAGCCTTTGATCAATGCTTCGACGATTTGCGGCAATCGGGTGTGATTGGTCTCATCAATCAGAAATACATCGATAAGTATCAGAATGTGCTACGTTTCAGGTATCTAGGACGTTAAGTACAGGTCCGTATGGAAAGGTAAGCGAATCTGGACGACCCTGATCGCAGGAAATTCATGCGTTCAGTCCCATGGAGTGGAGCGATGGTTCGGCCACACTGTGCAGTCTTCATCAGCCTGCAGATCTTCTTTTCCAGCCTTGCGGCCGCCTCGGTTCCTGTCGCCGTTGGTGAAGGGTTGCAGGGCGTGATCGGGTACTCCGATGGCAAGCTCTATGGGTCCTTGGCGCCGCTCTACGAATGTGTCTTTGATCGCGCTGACATCCAGCCCCAGTTTATTCAGGTGCCTCTGAAAAGAGGGCTGGGGTATTTGCACTCGGGAGAAGTCTCGATGGTTCTGCCCCTTGCCCAGAGTGAGCGTCGGGACAGAATCGGCGAGTTCGCCGGTGAGTTGTTTTCGGCGGACTATGTTTTTGTCTCGAATCGCCAACTTCCGCCGATATCTGAAACCTCGGGCCTTAAATATGGGCTGCCTCGGAGCTTTGTTGGTGAACAGTTCATTACCGACGAAAACCCGAGAATCGAAGAAGTCACAGAGTGGTCCCAACTGGTTGCCATGCTTCACTATGACCGCCTGGATGCGGTCGTATTGCCGGCGCTTCTGGTGGAGGATCTCTTTGGTCCTGATGTGGTCAAGGTATTCCAGCAAACAGCGGGAACCCTCCCGGTTTCGCTTTACCTGTCTCGAGCGAATCTGGACAGCGAGGATGTGGGCAAGATCAAACGCGCAGTCAGGAGTTGTCGCGCCGGTGACCTGGTTTCCGAGCTGCGTTAGGGAGCTTTCGCCGGCCCGCTATTCCAGAGTTTCCCGCTCAGTCCACGGATGCTTCACTGCGTGACTTTCTCAGGTGATGGCGTTTTCTGCTTCGCGGAACCCGATTTCCCGCGTTGCGGTTGTCGCCGCTTCCGGACCGCCGGGCTTGGTGGTGCCGGCTCGTTGCGCAAGTAAGCCCCGGGCGCCGGTTCAATCACCGGCAGATTGCCCTCTCCCGGAATGCGAGCCTTAACCTCACCGCCACCGAACTGCTCGGCCCAAGCCACCCAATCCGGCCACCAGGAACCTTCAAACTGCTCGGCACCTTTCAGCCATTCCTCTGGATTGGCCGGGTTGTCTTCGTTGAGGCGATAGCCGTACTTCTTCTTCTCGGGCGGATTGATGATGCCGGCAATGTGTCCTGAACCGCCGAGCACAAAACGCAGCGGGCCGCCCAGGTTACGTGCGCCTCTGTAGCAGGAGACCCAGGGTGCGATGTGGTCCTCAATGGCGGATGCGAAGTAGCTGGGAACCTTCACCTTTCTCAAGTCGATCGGCGTGCCCGCCAGGGAAATGCCACCGGGTTCACGCAGCCGGTTGTTCAGATACATATTGCGCAGGTAAAAACTGTGCATCGCCGCTGGCATGCGAGTGGCGTCCGAGTTCCAGTACAGCAGGTCAAAGGGCGCAGTATCGCGGCCGAGAAGGTAATTGTTGACGAAAAACGACCATATCAGGCTGTTGGCCCGCAGCATGTTGAAGGCCGTTGCCATGGAGGCGCCTTCAAGATACCCCTGTTTATTCATGGCCTTCTCGATTTTGGCGATTGAGTCCTCGTCGATGAAGACGGCCAGATCTCCGACGTCGGAGAAATCCATCATGCTGTTGAGAAACGTCGCACTTTTTACGCGATCATCCCCGCGAGCGGCCAGCCAGGCGAGCGTGCAACCAAGCAGAGTGCCGCCGATGCAGTAGCCGACGGTATTGATTTCCCGCTCACCCGTCGCCTGCTCGATGGCATCCATGGCGGCGACCGGACCTTCGAGCATGTAGTCCTCAAAGGTCTTGTGTGCCAGCTCTGGCCCGGGATTTACCCAGGAAACCACAAACACGGTGTGGCCCTGTTCCACCCAATAACGAATGAAGGATTTTTTCTCGCCAAGATCGAGGATGTAGTACTTGTTGATCCAGGGCGGTATCACCAGCAAAGGCCCGCGATGAACGGTCTCGGTGGTCGGCCGGTACTGGATGAGTTGCATCAGATCGTTCTGGAACACCACGTCGCCGGGTGTGTTGGCCAGATTGTCGCCCACCTCAAAGGCGTCCGGGTCGGACATGCGGAAAGGCATCGGGCCCTTTCCCTCGTCCAGATCACGCAGCAGGTTTGCCAGGCCTCGCAGGAGGTTCTTGCCCCGTGTCTTAACGGTTGTGCGCAACACTTCCGGATTGCTCAGAACGAAGTTGCTTGGGGCGAGGGCATCGGTCATCTGGCTGGCGAAAAAACGGACTTTCCGCTTATCGTGATCGTCCAGATCCCTGACATCGTCAATGGTGTCCATAACCCAGCGAGTTGACAGTAAATAGGCCTGCTTGACGGCGTTGAAGGCTATGACGTCGTTCCAGGCCTGATCCCGGAAGCGGCCGTCGCCGGGCTCCGGTTCGGCTACGGTCAGTGGTTTCTTGCCAATACCGCTGGCCAGCAGGCCAGACCAGAACAGACTGGTGTCCTTGATCAGTCGCATCTGCGCGAACAGAAGCGTGTCTGGCTGGGTTGCAAGCTTGCCGGTCAGGGTGACAAAGGGTTTGGTCATGCTCCCGACGCTGGCCGGATTCGGCGGGCCACCGCGCAAACGGCGCATTATGGAGCGCTTGAGCAGGTGACCACCATGAACACCCACTCGTGCCAGAGAGCGGCTTACCACATTGGGTTCGAAGTCAGGCGTTGATTGCTTTTTTATTGGTTTATCAGCCATTTTTTCGCCTTCTGTCTTTCAAGTGTTACATGTAAACGCCGCCGTTAACGTTGATCTGCTGGCCGGTGATGTAATCGCCTTCCGCGGCCAGGAAGACCACGGCGCGGGCAATTTCCTCCGGCTTGCCAAACCGACCCATGGGAACCCTGGCAATGATCTGTTCACGGATATTCTCCGGGACCTGGGCCAGCATTTCGGTTTCGGTAAAGCCGGGCGCGATGGCGTTGACTGTGATGTTGTACTTGGCCATTTCCAGTGCCAGGGTCTTGGTAAACGCAATGATACCGCCCTTGCTGGCTGCGTAGTTGGCTTGCCCAAAGTTGCCGGCTTGCCCGACGAATGAGGTGATGTTGATTATTCGACCGTACTTCTGGTCCATCATGATTTTCAACACTTCCGAGCAGGTGGCGTAGACGCTGCCCAGGTTGGTATCCAGGACGTCGTTCCAATCGTCGTCGGTAAGCTTCTTCATGGACTTGTCTTTGGTGATGCCGGCGTTGTTCACCAGAATGTCTATGCGGCCCCACTCGTCCTGAACCTGACGAACCAGGCTCCGCGCTTCCGGCATCTTCGAGAGGTCTGCTTTGAAGGCAAGTGCCCGGACGCCGGTGGCCTCGATTTCCCTGGCAACTTCGTCGCCTTCAGGCTGACGTGAGCGGTAGTTGATGGCGACATCGGCGCCGCGTTGAGCAAGCTGAAGTGCGATGTGACGACCGATGCCGCGTGAGGCACCGGTTACGAGGGCGACCTTGCCCTTGAGGTCTTGCATGAAATCCTCCCTGGAGCGGTAGCCCGCTCTGGTTGTTATTCCTTATTATTAATCACCTCATTCAAGCTAGCAGAGCACCCGAGTCGCGACAAGAAAATGTGATACCCGTCACGCTTCGCGGATGAATGTCTTGAGCCGCGGCGCAATGGATTCGCGCCATTGGCTGCCATTGAAGACACCGTAATGGCCAACCCCCTCTTGCAGATGGTGCAGACGCCTGGCGTCCGGGATATTCACGCATAGTTTATGGGCGGCCCGGGTCTGCCCGGGGCTGGAAATGTCGTCTTTCTCGCCTTCAATCGTCATCAGTGCTGTTTTTTCGATAGCCGCCGGATTCACTTTTCGGCCCCGGTGCATGAAGCAGCCCCGGGCAAGGTGAAACTCCTGGAAGACACGCTGGATGGTGTCCAGGTAATAGGTGGCCGGCAGATCCATGACCGCGAGGTATTCGTCATAGAATTCACGATGACGTCTGATCTTTTCGACCTCCTTGTCACGCATGGACTTGAACAGGCCCCGGTAGGCATCAATGTGGCGGTCGAAGTTCATGTTCACGAATCCGGTCAGTTGCAGAAAGCCGGGATAAACCTTCCGCATGGCCCCCGGATAGGGCGCGGGTACCGGGTGAACCAGGTTGCGTCGGAACCAGGCCAGGTTGTGTTTGGTGGCCAGTTCGCAGGGTGCCGTGGGATCAATACGTCCGTCGATGGGGCCGCTCATGAGAGCCAGCGAGCGCGGTGTTGCCGGGTTTTTATCTTCGGCCATGAGAGCGGTGGCTGCGAGCACCGGCACGACGGGCTGGCAAACCGCCAATACATGGGTGTCTGGCCCAAGCTGTTCAATAAAATCGATAACGTAGTCGATATAGTCGTCCAGCCCAAAGTCGCCAGCCGACAAGGGGACACGACAGGCATCACGCCAGTCGGTGATGTAGACGTCGTGGTCTGGCAGCATTTCCTTGACGGTACCCCGCAGCAGAGAGGCAAAGTGTCCGGAAAGCGGCGCAACGATCAGGAGTTTCGGGTCATCAGGCCGCGATACGCTGCGCTGGAAATGCTTGAGCTGGGCAAAGGGTTTGCGTTTGACGATGACTTCACTGATGTCGACCTCCTCCCCATCGCACACCGTTGTGTGCAGATTGAAGGCCGGTTTCGGGTAGCGTCGGGTCAGGTCGCCGAACACGCCGTAGGCGGAAGCAATACTGCGAGCGCCGGGTAAGCGGGACAAAGGGCTGAGAGGGTGCCTGAGCAATTTGCTCTGTGCGTCTGTCATCATGCGCAAGGGCATCAGCGCGGCACGGCTCATTTCATGGGCAAAATACATCATGATACTGTCCTGCTTGAGTTATGGAGTCCGGAAGTCAACGCAAAACTCAACAGCCATCGACTTCCGCGCTCGATCTTTGATACCCGATGCTCATAGAGATCCGGGCGAAACAGATACAATCTTCCAAAAAGGTTGAAAATATTCTTGTCGCAGATGAATTCGCCACCGGCTTTGGGTTTCGCCAGAACCCAATTGAGTTTGTAGAGCCGGCCCTCGGAAACCATGTCCACGTGCGGCCCTACCTTGTGGCCTTCTGGATATCGGACCAGGTATATATTCAGGCGTCTGGAATGAAAGAGAATCCGGGTTTTTACTTTTGCAGGCATGGTAGTGGCATACACTCTCACAGAATCGCTATCAGCAGTTTGCGCGCTGTGCGGCCCGTAGGTCAATTATGGCCGGGAACTCGCTCGTACAAAGATGAGGATTTGAACTGATGGCCAGAGCATCAGGTGGTCGCAAGCTTTTGCGATGGTTTTTGCTGCTATGCGCCGGCGCTATCGTGCTGGTGCTGTTGGTGGTCCTGATGTTCCGGTTCGTAAATCCACCCACCTCGGCCTTCATGGTGGGTTATCAGCTTCAGGGCGCGAACAAATCCCTCGCCCACGAATGGGTGCCCATGGGCGAGATCTCTCCCTGGATGCCGCTGGCGGTGGTTGCCAGCGAGGACCAGCGATTCCCGCATCATGTGGGCGTGGATTTTGAGGCGGTTCGTCAGGCGCTCTCGGAGTACCGGGCCGGCGACGGGCTTCGAGGAGCCAGTACCATCACCCAGCAAACGGCCAAGAACCTCTTTCTCTGGAACGGTCGCAGTTTCATTCGCAAGGCCATCGAGGCGGGGTTGGCACTTGTAATAGACGGCCTCTGGTCAAAACAGCGGGTACTGGAAGTTTATCTGAATATTGCCGAGTTTGGCCCCGGAATTTATGGCGTTGAAGCCGCCAGCCAGGCCTACTTCGGCAAGCCTGCCCGTCACCTTACCGAGTACCAGGCCGCGCTGCTCGCGGCCGTACTCCCGAATCCGAAAGTCCTGCGGGTCAATTCGCCATCGTCGTATGTGTTGGAGCGAGTGGCCTGGATTCGGGGCCAGATTGCACAGCTGGGTGCTGGATACCTGCGAGATCTCTAGTCTTGCAGATGAGCCGGTTTATTGGCGTGACCCCTGGCGCGGACTCGTTGATACTAGGGGTATTGCAGGACCACTTATTTCTAAAGGATCGCAAGAATGTCTCTCTTCCCCGACGACAACGGTGAGAACGACCTGTTCATGTCCCGAACAGATCCGGACAATCCGCTGGGCACCCATGCCCCTTACAGTTTCGAGCTGGAAGGCAAGGTCTGGCCAACCGTGGAACACTATTTCCAGGGCATGAAGTTCACCGACGACAACCGCCAGGAAAAGGTGCGCAACGCCGACACGCCCGGCAAGGCCGGAAAGCTAGGGCGCAAGCGCCACAAGAGCCTGCGGCGGGACTGGAAGCAGGTGCGCGAAACCGTTATGACACGGGGGATCTACGTGCGCTGCCGAACCCATCCCGAGCTGGCGGAGGCTCTGCTGGATACCGGCGACACGAAAATCGTTGAAAACAGCAATTTCGATTATTTCTGGGGCTGCGGCCGGGATCGTCGGGGCGATAACCGTTACGGAAAAGTGTTGATGAATGTGCGGGCCAGATTGCGGGAAGAGCGGGCGGCGCAGGCTTGAACTCCAGCCTGCGCGCCAACTGCAACGCTGGTAGCGCAGGTTAATCGCTCTGCTTCAAGCCCATTTCCCAGAAATCAATCTCAAGCCGGGTGGCGTCGCTGAAAATCCGGGTTAGTTCCTTGAAGCGGGCAGGGGAGACTTCGGCCAGTCGCTCATTGAGCCAGCAGATCTCTGCCTGCATGGCGTCCTGGAACTCGTCGCTCTCGTACATGGCGATCCAGGCGTCGTAAGGGTTGCTCTCACCCCGAATCGTTTCCGCCCGGCTGTTCAGCCAGTTGGCGATTTCACCGTAACCCACCATGCAAGGCGACAGGGCGACGTGGAGGTCCAGCAGATCACCACGGTTGCCGGTATCCAGAACATAGCGCGTGTAGGCGAGTGTGGCGCGGGCTTCCGGCAGTTCGGCCAGCTCTTGTTCGGAAATTCCCCATTCCTTGCAGTAGCTGATGTGCAAATCCAGCTCCACATCCACAATGGCCTGCAAACCTTCCTTGGCCTGGCGGAGATCCGACAGTGTCGGGCTTTTATAGGCTGCAAGAGCAAAGGCACGCGCGAACTGGATCAGGAACAGGTAGTCCTGCTTCAGGTAGTGCTGGAACGCCTCGGGCGCTAATGTCGCATTACCGAGTTGCTCCACAAAGCCGTGCTCGATGTAGGCCTGCCATTCGTTCTGGCAGCTCTTTTTCAGGTCTTCGAACTGATAAGGCATGCTTTCTCCTGGAGGACGGTCGACTCAGTAACAGGAATTCGGTGACGAGTCCGGGTTGATCTCACCGGCGACTTCTTCCGGATCAATGCCGTGACTGACCAGTACTTCCCGCACAAAATTCACCTGCGCGAGAATTCGGTCAGCATCGTCGCCGTATTCGAACCGATTGATTTCGACCGGTTGGGGCATGAAGGTAAAGGCGGTTTTCAGGGCGGTGAGCGTGTCTTCGTCGGCCATTGGCATACTCCTCTGCGGTTTGAGTTACACATGAGGAGTATACGCATGTCTTCCGGGAAAGGCCGATAGGCTGCCTTGGACTGGTCGTCTTGCTCGACGATCTGTCAGGTTCAGGCTCGTCGACGGCTGGCTGCCACCAGCGAACCAAGAACTACGAGCATCGCAGCCAGCGGAAGCCGCCAGTCTGGCGCGGCAATCCCGGCCAGTACCAGGAAAAGAGCGGCCAGCACAGGTACCGCATAAGCCAGGCTGCCCACCAGTGCGGTAGGGCCTTTCCTTAATGCCAGATCCCAGGCCACCATGGCCAGGCCATATGGACCCAGACCCAGGGCGACACCAGCGGCGAGCGCGGTTCCTGAAGGCAGCACATGGGCGGAGCCGGAAACGGTATCTGCGGCTGCGGCTCCGGCGCCAGCCAGAAGGAACAGGCCTGGCATTACAGGAGCGATCGCTACGGGTGTTGCCTGGCAGATCCAGGAGTAAAGAGCCCAGCAACCCCCAGCCAGAAGAGCCAGCCCGTAACCGGTCAGGTTGCCTGAAAAACCATTATTCAGGGCCTCCGGGCCCAGCAGCAAAGCCGCGCCGGAAAAGGCAATCAGTGCCCCCGCAATAACCGGGAGGGCGATCCGCCGATGGAAGGCCCACTGGCTGATCAGGATGAACATGACCGGCCAGGTATAGGTGATCAATGACGCCTCTGCGGTGGGTGCCATGCCAAGCCCGGCCAGGTAGGCGCCGACCGCCCCCAGAACCAGCAAAGGCACAAGACCGAAAATCACCAGTTTCCATTGCCAGGACACTTTCACAGGTTTACGCGCTTCGCGGCCCCGGAAACTCATGGGCAGCACGGCCAGTGCGCCACTGATCAGGGCGATGGTCGTAAGCTGGAAGGGCGGGATGGAACGCGCTGCATCGACCAGCAAAGGGGCAACAGCCCAAAGAACGACGGCAACCAGAGCCGCGATGATGCTCAGGATGTTGGGCAGACGTATGGGCGCGTTGACAATCCTCATGGGCAGTCCTCCTTTAGCTGGTGTGTTGTGATCTGACAGCGGGAGGATATACTTGCTTGAGATATCACAAAAACAACGTTTAGTGATTAAAAGCATCACAGGAGTTGATGAATTGCGTCCCCGTATTCTGGATCTGAACGTGCTGCAAACACTGGTGGCCATTGCCGACACCGGAACGGTAACCGCGGCGGCTGACCGGCTTGCCTATACCCAGTCAACTGTCAGCATGCAGTTGCATCGCCTGGAAGCCCTGTTGGAAGTGTCTCTTCACGAGCGAGAGGGCCGGCGTATTCGGTTTACCGCTGAGGGCGAGCAACTGATCGGTTACGCCCGGAAGATGCTGGCCCTTAACAACGAGGCACTGGATTCGCTCAGGCAGCGGCAGGTATCGGGGCAACTGAGCCTGGGTATCCCGGAAGACTATGCGTTTTTGCTGACCTCCGTTCTCTCCCATTTCAGCCAGCTGTTCCAGTCGGTTCAGCTGCAGGTTATCTGCGGATCAAGCGTCAGGCTGCTGGAGCAGGTGCAGGCTGGTGAGCTGGACCTGGCGGTTGTGACCCGTCAGACCCGCTCTCCCGGGGGCGAAGTGATTCGCCGGGAGCCATTGGTGTGGGCGGTTGGCGCCGAGAAACAGCCGTCCCTGACAGATCCCATTCCTCTCGCGCTTTACTCACCGGGCGCTGATGTGTTCAGAGAGGTGGCAGAACAGGCGCTGTTTTCTGCGGGTCGGCAATGGCGCCTGGCTTACTCAAGCCAGTCGATGACAGGATTGATGCCCGTTGTCGTGGCCGGATTGGCGGTGGTGCCCGTAACCCGCGATATGCTCACACCCCAGCTGCGGGTTCTGGACGAACGAAGCGGTATGCCGGCCCTGCAATCCATCGAGATGGCCCTGCATCGGCCGTCGGGCCGTCCGACTGAACCGGCCCGGCAGATGGCAGAGCTGATCCGGGAACATCTGGCGGGAGATGGCTGATCTGTCTCCGTGTTAGGCTGGCAGTATCGTGTCTAAACGCAATTAACGGGATACCCCATGAAAACGATCAACATCGACATTGTTTCCGACATCGCCTGCCCATGGTGCGCGATTGGTTATGCCCGCCTGGAACAGGCTATGAAACAGTTGGCGTCGGAGTATGAATTCGGCCTGCAATGGCACGCGTTTGAGCTGAACCCGGACCACTCTGGCACGGGCGAGCCCATCCTGCCGGCCCTGGCCCGCAAGTACGGTCGAAGTGAGCAGGAAATGCGCGCGACCCAGGATCAGATGATGACGATTGCGAAAGATCTGGGCCTCAACTTTGAGAAAATGCAGGAGCGCTTCACCTGCAATACCTTCGACGCCCATCGGCTGGTGAAGTGGGCGGCTGAGCGGGGCAAGCAGACGGAGATGAAGCAGGCGCTCTTCGAGGCTTACTTTGGAAAGGCGGAAGACGTTTCAGACCAGGACGTGTTGCTGGCCTGTGTCGAGAGCCTGGGGCTGGACCGCGGGAGGGCAAAGCAGATTCTGGATTCCGATGAATTCGCCAACGTGGTACGCGAGGATGAAGCAACCTATCAACAGGCCGGTGTTTCTGCGGTGCCGGCCTTCATCGTGAACGGTAAATACCTGATCTCCGGCGCCCAAGAACCCGACACCCTGGTTCAGGCATTCGAAGAAATCAGCGCAAAGCCTGAGTGAGCGCCTTCGTTGGAGATAGAATGCAGAAACCATCCGAAGCCCGGCAACGGGCCATTCTGGCACGGCTGGATAAGTTCAGCCGCTTTACCGATAGCAACATCGCTATTCCTTTCACCAATGTACGGATTGGCGCGGAGGCCGTAATTGGCCTGCTGCCCGTGGTCGGGGACGCCGTGGGCCTGGTCCTGGCCGGATACGTACTGGTGGAAGCGCAGCGAGCAGGCGCCACCAAGGCGGTGAAGATGCGCATGTTGCGGAATATGGGCATCGACTTTCTCGGCGGGCTGTTGCCAGTGGTAGGCGATGCCTTCGACGCGGTTTATAAAGCCAACACCCGCAACACCCGTCTGCTTCGTAACTACCTGGAAAAGGAGTTGGCGATTGAACCACCGCCTCCGCCTTTCCCCTGGCGGACCGTGATTGGTTTATCCGTGCTGTTCGCTGTGGTGACCGGTGGCCTCACGCTTTTATTCTGAGCCGCACACTGCTCTTAAAGCATCAGGCCGGTTTCCGGATGGGAGGCCTCCCGCCGGACCAGCACCTGCCCGTCCCTTACAGACGCCAGCACCGGTCGCTGCCCGAGTAGTACTTCATAGGGCGTGGCCCCCTGAAGAACCACGCATCGTGCTGGCATCCCTTCGTCAAGGCCATACTCATTAAGGTCAAGCGCAGCCGCGCCATTCTCGGTGATCAGCTCCAGTGAACGGTCGATCCAGCTCATGCCCAGCATATGGCAGGCGTGCAGGCCGACATCAAGGGTCCGGAGCATGTTGCCATTGCCCATTGGATACCAGGGGTCGCGAATGGAGTCCTGGCCAAAGGCGACTTTCAGTCCGGCATCAAGCAGCTCGGGGACCCGGGTGATGCCTCGGCGTTTGGGATAGCTATCGAATCGGCCCTGCAAATGCAGGCTTTCAGTGGGCATGGAAAGAAAGCGCAGGCCTGACTTTTTCAGCAATCGAAACAGGCGGCTGCAGTAGGCATCGTTATAGGAGCCCATTGCACAGGTATGGCTGGCGGATACCCTGGAACCGTAGTCGAGTCTCAGGGCCTCGGCGGCCAGAACTTCGAGGAACCGGGATTCCGGATCATCAATTTCGTCGCAGTGAACATCCACCAGTCGGTCGTTTTTATGGGCAAGCTCCATCAGCCAGCGAACCGACTCTGCACCGTAATCCCGGGTAAACTCGAAGTGGGGAATGCCACCCACCACATCAGCACCGAGACGCACGGCTTCCTCCATGAGCTCACGCCCGTTTTTGAAAGACCAGATGCCCTCCTGGGGAAACGCGACGATCTGCAGGTCAATGAAGGCTGCGGTCTGTTCGCGAACCTCAAGCATGGCCTTGAGGGCAGTCAGGTTCGGATCGGTCACATCCACGTGGGTACGCACGTACTGGATGCCATGGGCGGCAAAGAGCTTCAGCGTCTGACTGGCGCGGCTGATCACATCGTCGTGGCTCAGGGTTGTCTTGCGCTCGGACCAGCATTCAATGCCTTCAAACAGGGTGCCGCTCTTGTTCCAGCGCGGCTCCCCGGCGGTCATGGCAGCGTCGAGATGGATGTGTGGCTCCACGAAAGGGGCTGTGACCAGATTTTCTCCGGCATCCAGTTCGCCTTCATTGACGGTGGTATTTTCGGCTTGGGCGGTGATACCTGAAAATCGTCCGTTGCTGATCTCAAGCCGGAATAGCCCATCCCGGCCCTGTAGACGTGCGTTCGCTATTGCGTTCAATGGTTTAGTCATTTTATCTCCGGTCAGTGGCTAACCCGCATCTATGGTCTCAGTAGCAGGTGTGCCAGTAACAGTGTTCTGAATTGTTCTGTCGGGGTGCCCTGGCCAGGCATTGATTCACTGAGCTGGTTCATTCTGTTGCGTACTGTGTTCCTGTGACAGCCCAATGCTTCTGCCATCGCGCTCTGGTTGCCCCGGCAGGTAATCCAGGCATCGAGCAAGTCTGCATAATCGGCCAGGATGGCTTGATCCATCTGCTCAATCGATGTGTGTTCGGACCAGACAATGGCCCTGCCGATGGCTTCCGTGACTTCCACCATGGGCAGAGAATAGGGCTGTTCGAACAGAGGTATCGCAAGCTCGTCGGCCAGCCGGCATAACGTGTTGGGCAGTTGACCGATGTAAGCATCTCCGGTCAGGACAACGAGTCCGGAGACATTGCATTCCTTGCCCTCATACAGGCATTCCGCCAGATTCTGGGGGCTGCGATGTCGGCTGATGCCGGTAACAAAAACCAGTTCGCCACCTTTGACCCAGCTCTTGAACGAACGGTTTTCCGCTACATAGGGCCAGCGTACCGGGTTATCCCCGGCGGACTCCCCGCCCCGGAGCCGAATGGCATCCAGGCCGGGGAGGTGTGGCACGTTCCGGCATCGCAGGGTCACTCAGATCGCTCCCATCACCTGGGCTTTACGCTCACGGACCGCTTCGCTGACAACCAGAATAATGCTGTAGCTCAGGGCCGCGACGAGAACACCCACAATGGGCGCAATCCAGGGAGAAGTATAGGCGGCTGCGGAGCCGATGGCGTAGGCCGCGAGCCCAGGGAAGTTGAAGGCTGGCAGCGTAACCGTGGTCAGGTCCGGATACTGGCGTTTATAGCCGACAAAGTAGCTTGCCATGATGACTCCACCGATCGGCGGGATAAAGGTGCCAAGCAGAACAAGGAACGGGATCAGCCATTCGTACATGCCCAGTACCGCCAGAACTGTCCCGATCGCGGCACCAGCAATGGTCACCGATTTTCGGCGGCGGGTACGGATCAGGTTGCAGCCCGCGACCGCAAAGTTGTAAACCGTGTTGTCCTGGGTGGTCCAGAGATTCAGGAACAGCATCAGGATACCGAGTGTGGCGAGGCCCTGGGCGACCATGATGTCGACGATGTCGGCTTGCTGGTAAACGAGGGCACCAAAGGCGCCGATCAAGGTCATCAGACCGTTGCCAAGGAAGAACGCAAGCAATGTGGCGATCACAGCGGTTTTGCCGGATTTCGCGAAGCGGGTCCAGTTGGTGGCCTGGGTGCCGCCACTGACAAAGGTGCCGAAGACCAGCGTGATTGCAGCTGCAACGCTCATCTCATTGGTCGGGGTAATAGCCAGCAGCCCGGACAGGCCGCCGGCATCGGATGTGGCGATGGACATACTGACGGCGACCAGAATAATCATGGCGGGGACGGCAACCCTCGATAGCCACTCCAGTCCTTGGTAACCGATAAACGCAGTAACACAGAAGGCGAACCCGAACAGCACCATCAGCGGTGTTGTCATCCCTTCCGGCATCCCGGTGAGTTTGACCAGCAGAATTGCCATAGTGGCCGTGCCCCAGGCGTACCAGCCAATCTGGGTGAAACCCAGAATAAAGTCGGACAGCTTGCTGCCCAGCTCGCCAAAGGTGAACCGGCTCATCAGGGCTGTGTTCAGGCCAGTCTTCGCGGCGATATAACCCAGCCCTGCTGCGTACAGCCCCAGCAGCAGATTGCCGACCGCCAGAACCATCAGCATTGTGGAAAAGTCGAAGGCAACACCAACGCTGCCACCAGCCCACATGGTGGCGGTAAAGAAAGTAAAGCCAAGGAGCACCAACCCCATGGACCAGACGCTTTTGCGCTGATCCATGGGAACCGGGCTTAAGGGATAATCCTGTTCTTTGGGTGTAGGTTCAGTGGTCATGACGATCTCTCCGTGTCTTGGGTAACACCAAGGGAGTTGGCAACGTTTGTGCCATGGAGGCTTATCGGGTCGAATCTTGCGGCGCAGTCCGCCAGATATTGTGTATAGTGCACAAAGGCACTGTTGAAGAGCCGTTGGCAGGAACCTCTCTGCTTCAATACGGTGCGATCTGGAGCCGGAGTTACTCCTTTGGTGCGTCGGGCGACGGCAGCAAACTGGACTACACTTCCAATTACTCCTTTGGCGAGAAGGAATTCACTCAATGACCAGGCGCGTTGCCAGCTACACCCTGTGGGTTGCCATCGCACTTGGCATCGCTCCGGCTGTGGTTACTGGCCACATTTCTCCTTTTTCCATGTTTGACGAGCGCTTTGGGCTTGAGGTTGAAAGCCTGATGTTCCTTCCCCCAGAGCTCTGCCTTGTCGTTTTCGTTGTTGGAATCGCGGCGTGCGTTGTTCTGCGACGCTTTGTCCTGATGCCACTGCTTTTGCCCTGGTTGGCGCTGGTCTTTTTCCCTCCTGAGAAGCTGACTGAACCGTTTCCAAGCGCCTGGGATGCCCAGGAGAGGCTCTACGAAAATGAAAAGCTCGCCAGAGAAAGTGCTGAGCTACCGGACCTGGACTCACTCCGAAGCAGGATTGGTGACATAGATCATACGGACACGGGGCTGTTCCGTTTCGAGCGCGCCGAACTACTGAGCGAGTTGGACCAGCTTTCAGAACGGAGTGGTGCCTGGGACACGAACGTCAGCCAGCGGGCTGCCAAGATTGCTGTTCAGATAACGGCATTGAGGCTGAAGATCGCTCAGGCTAACTCGCACCTGAGTATGATTGATAAGTCGCTGCGTGATCTGGCCATAGTCTCGCGTTTCAGCCTTGGACTGGCGAACAAGGTGTTGGGGGAGAAGCTCAGGCAAGGGCGAAACAAGGTTATCCGTCACCGTAATGCCCTGGAAACCACTCGCCGGGCATTGAGAGTGGAGCTGACATCGATCCAAACAGCACGATCGGATACTGAGCAGGCTCTAACACAGCTGCGGGACCTTGATGCACGAATCAGCACCTATCTCTGGGCAAGTGATGCTTACAGAGCCTGGCAGATTTCCATGACTTACAAACTGCTGTGTCTGGCAGTGTTGGTGGCTCTGCTCTGGGTCTTTCCTATGGGATCTACGGTTTACCTGTCGCTTCTGGGTGTTTCGCTGTTCGCCGCAGTGTTTTATTCAGAAGGCGCCCTGGGCTACAGGCTCTGGTTGATTGTTCAGTTCTTGATGCTTTGCTTCGCGCTGCGCATTGCGCGCTTGTTGGTACGGGAGAATTTCCCGTTGCTTCGCAGGCAGTCGGGACCTTTTCTATTGCAGACTTGCCGCAAAACACTGGTCTTCTACCTGCCGTTCCTGACGTTGCTGGCGCTTGGCCTGGCAGCCTCCTGGCAGGTTGATCGATGGGTCGATAACCAACTTTACAGTCTGGAATTCATGGCGGACTCCGACCCGAAAGCAAACCGGAGGCAGAACATCGATCGTGCGATCAGCGCCTATTTCGATGATCAGGAAGAGGCCGCTTTCAGAATGCTTGATGACCTCGACGCGAGGGCAAAATCGTCCCCGAAAGCCGTGGCTGCCGCAATGATGTCGTTCTATGAGCAAGAGGTGCCCAAGACCTTGCCTGATGTAGAGCCAGAAATGGCACCACCGGGTTGTAGTGGTTTCCTGCCCTGGGTTTTCCAGACGGCGTCATGCGCAGAAACGTCGGTCAAGGAACCGCTGAACGAGGCCTATGCTGAAAAGCGCGAGTCGCAGCGCCAGAGCCTTGATCGCGCAACGCAGGGCTATGCGGAGCTTGCCACAAGCGGTGCCGGCAACCTTGTTGATGTTGCCCGCGAGGATTTGAGTGCGACTTTCCATGATATGGAAACGGCCATAAAGACGCAGTTGAGCGTGATCTACGCTGTTGTTGATATCTATTCCTGGGTTTCATGGTTCGTGTTGATCCTCGTTGTCATCAAGAGTCTGATGTACATTTTTGCGCGGGTATTTTTTGGAGCGAAGGTTGATGGCGAGCGTGTGATTCAGTTTGAGCCACAGTCAGAGCCCGGACAGTCCGGCGGGGTGCGAGAGGTGTCAGACCGTCTCGATCTCACGCCAGATATGGGAGAGCTGATATACGTTAGCAAACGCTATGATTTCGCCAATGCGCCGCCTGATGAGGTGACTCCGCAGGCCCAAAAGGCCTTCTTCTCCCGCTTCTTGCGCGGGGCCTGGCACATGAACCGGGTATGGACAGGCGCCCGCGTTGGCGGGGCCGCACCATATCGTCGGTTACCCGCCGATGAACGGATTGTGGTCTGGACCCTCAAGCCAGGTGATGCTGTGATCTTTTCCTGGAGGCAGTTCGTGGGGATGAGTGAGCGTATCGGTCTTCGCACCCGGTATAGCTGGCAGCTGGCCTCTTTAATATTCGGGCGGATGTTTTATGTGGTTGCTTTTGTACCCTCTGATGCCGTGGGCGATGGCACCCTGTTGCTTTCTGCCCGCGGCAGTGACGGCACAGATGGCGAGGAGAGTCCCAGCAACAGTCCGGACCAGCTGCTCGCATGGCAGACCACCACCCGATTCGGGATGCACGCCAATTTGAGTTTCCGGAACGTTTACCGCAGCGGGGTCCAGATCCGTGCGCTCAACAAAGATCTGGCTGTCATGCATTCCAACGTGCAGCGTCAGCGATCAGGGGCCGCACGGTTTCTGACTTGTTTTTTCCTGCCGGTATAACGGGGTAGCCGCCATGAGAAGTGCTCTAACCGCGATCGGATTCATACTGGTGGCGATCGTTTTTTACATACTCTGGACCAACCTGAGCGCGCGCATTATCGCGATTGAGTCTGATACTGGCAGTTATATCTATAGCGAACCGGATAGTGCCGACGTGATCGACCGGTCGGTTCAAGGCCCGGATATGGGCGCGTTGAATGCCAGGCTGGCTAACCTGGAGGCGTTGCAGAAGCAAAATGCAGACGCAATAAAAAGTCTGTCTGAACGCCTCGACCGCTTCGAGGCTGCCATCTGCCGCGGTGACGACTGTGGTCGCAGAATGCTGATCCGGGAAACGGTTTTGTTTGCCCTCAATGACAGTACGCTCAGTGAGCAGGCCAAAGACCGGATTAATCGTCTCATGGAAGGCGTCAAGGAAGGTGCTCTCATCTCGCTCAGGGGGCAGGCAGACGCCGTAGGGGATGAAACCTACAATTACCTGCTTTCGCTACGCCGTGCAGCGGCGGTTAAGCACTATCTCGATACTCTGCTGGCGGAGTCGGGGCAAACTGGTGATCTTCTTATTACGATTGATGGCACAGGGGAGGCCCTTTCGGGAGGATCCGACGAATCCGAAAACCCGGCCCGTCGAATGGTGGAAATCCTGATTTTTGAGTGAGGTGTGTGGGAAAATTGTACAGGTCGTACCTCGTTTGATTCGTTTATTTGCTGGTGGTCAGGGCGAGAATTTGTTTAGACTCGGCAGGTACAGGGAATAAAGTGCGTTGTGAGCTCCATTTTTATGCCGACTCCCTCGGTTGAAGCGAATACGGTATCCCCCCGCGACATGCTCATGCTGCGACTCTCCATCGTGGTGGGTGGCATTCTGATCTCTTTGTTCATGATTGGTGACCTTCAGTTGATTCCGCCTGAACTGGCGGGCTCTTACATCACCAGCAGAGCCCTCATTCAACTTCCAATTCTTGCTGGCTTGCTTGCTTTCACCTTCGCGCCGCAATTTTTCCGTTTCGCACAAACGGCCTTTCTGGCGACCGTTATCAGCATCACCTACGCCAATTACTACCTCATCCACGTGGCCTGGGAGCAGGCAGCGTTTAGCTTTCCTTACGAGGGTACCTTGCTGTACGCCTTCTTCGGTTTTTTTGTCTTCGGAATGAAGTTCTATTACGCGTTAACCGCGATGCTGATCAGTTCGGTCGGCTTCGTCGGTTTGATGTTCCTGGATCCCGTCTATGGTGATCGAACCTGGATGAACGCGGGGTTCGTGGTTGGCTCATTGTTTGTCGGTGCGATTGGTAGGCACAGGGTCGATCGATTGCTGGGGCAGCTTGAGGAAGCCAACGAGCAGTTGGTTGGCCTGAGCACTGTCGATGGACTAACCGATCTATTCAATCGCCGGGCTCTTATGAGTGAATCCGAGCGGTTGTTTGCTCTGCAGCGGCGCTCCAATAAGCGACTTGCTGTGTTCATGATGGATCTTGATCATTTCAAGCAGTTCAACGATCACTACGGTCATCAGGAGGGCGATCGGGCCATCCGTATCCAGGCCGACATCATGAGGCAGGTATTCAAACGACAGACGGACATACTCGGGCGATACGGTGGCGAGGAATTCATGGCTGTGATTGACGGCGAGCATGCTGACCGTTTTGAACACCTTGCGGGAGAGATTCTTAAACAATGGCAGGAACTTGCCGTGCCAAACGAGGATAGCCCTGATAGCAAGGTACTTAGCTGTTCCATTGGAATCTGTCAGGGCCTGGCCACCGAGTTTGATTCCATCGATGAAATGATTCGAAGGGCCGATGAGGCATTGTACCGCGCGAAAAAACAGGGTCGTGCCAGATACGTAATGGCCTAGTGGACGTCGAGTAGCGATGGATAGCCGCTGGTTACTGGTCTTTGCTGATACGCTCCTGATCCTGCACACGATGCTGGTGGGTTTCGTCATACTGGGGCTGGTGGCAACCTTTGCCGGCTATTTCTGCCAGTGGCGCTGGGTTCGCAATTTCTGGTTCCGTCTCAGCCACCTGATTGTGATTGGTGTGGTGGTTCTGCAATCTTGGCTGGGCGTGCTATGCCCGCTTACGAGCTGGGAAATGGCGCTGCGGGCAAAGGCCGGGGAGGCGGGCTATGAGGGATCGTTTATCCAGCACTGGCTGCAGTCCATTCTGTATTACAGTGCGCCGGACTGGGTGTTTAGTCTGGCCTACACGGTTTTCGGAGCGCTCGTCCTGGCCAGCTGGTTTGTGGTCAGGCCCGAGCGGTGAAAAACAGGCAGGATTATTTCTTGAAAAATGTCAGGAAAGCGCCGGCTGCAGCCGCGGCCGCCCCGCCGATCAGATACCACATGGTCTGGTCTGTAAAACGCCCCGTGACCGTTTCGGACAACTGGTTCCCCAGTGACTGGGTTGATTGGTAGCCGAAATACAGCAGGCCGACGCCAACCACCAGCAAAACGATACCGACCAGCTTTGAACTTCCCATTGAATTCTCCTTCAGATTGAGGCCGCCATTCAGCGAGCCTTGGATTCAGGGCAGCTTGCCATCCCAGTGCGGGTTTTCCAACAGCTGTTTCAATCGATCGACATTGCTCTTCTGATGATGACCTCAGCCCTATTCTGGTTTCCTGGCGATCAGGAAGTAAACGTCTTTTGAGGTTTCAGGCACCCAGCGATAATCAATCTGGAATCCGGCGTACTCCAGATGCCTCTCCAACTGGCAACGGGACAAGAAATTTACATAGGGCGCGAGTCGCAGACCTCGGGCCAGGGACGCAACTGGTTTCAAATAGGGGCAAGTATCTTGAAGGCAGGCAGTGTTGCTGATGAACACTCCGCCAGGTTTCAACATGCTGAAAACCCGTTGTATCGCAACTTTGGGGTGTCGGAGGAGGTGCAGGATGTTCAACCCCAGGATCGCGTCGAACGCTTGCTGCCGATGTTGCATATCCTCAAGTGTGGCAACCACAAAGCGAAGGTTGTCGGCGTCTTTTCCTGCCTTTCGCTCTCGGGCGATGTCTATCATTCGGGAGGAGGCATCGGTTGCCAGGTAGCTGCGTACTCTGGGCGAGTGAATGAGGGCCGTTGATCCCGTACCACAGCCGAACTCCAGAACATCCATTTCCGGATTGAGATATTTCTGGGTGAGGGCGATCTTTCTCAGATAGGCGTTCTGGTCCGGGATGGGACGGCGGGCGTATCGAGCAGCGCTGCGGTTCCAGAAACGGATGGATGAATTCATGAGTTCGTCTCTCAGGGCGGTTGATTTAATTCCGGGAACAGATTCTATCTCTTCACTTCTGTTGGTAGTATCGACAGAAATTTATTGCAGGTATGCATATTTGAATGAATTGGCGAACCGTTAACTTCGATTGGAACCGAGCCCGTGCGTTCCTGGTGACAGCCGAGGAAGGATCCCTCTCTGCTGCAGCAAAGGCTCTGGGGGTTTCGCAGCCGACCCTCGGAAGGCAGGTTGCGGCGTTGGAAGAGGAACTTTCTACGGCGCTGTTTGAGCGGGGAGGTCGTGGGCTGGAATTGACTCGGAATGGCCTCGAACTGCTTGCCTATGTCCGAGCGATGGGAGAGGCCGCAAGCAGCCTCTCACTTGCGGCAACGGGTCAGGCGCAGTCCATTGAGGGCGAGATTGCGATTTCGACATCTGAAATAACCGCCGCTTACATTCTGCCTCCTATTCTTCAAAGGCTCCGGTACCAGTATCCCGGAGTACGTATCAACCTTGTTGCCTCCAATGAGGCCAGCGATCTTCGCCGCCGTGCTGCGGACATTGCCATCCGGAACTTTCGACCCACAGAACCCGATCTGATTGCCCGCAAGGTGGGGGAATTCTCCGCGACTCTCTACGCCAGACCCGAAATCCTGGCTGATCTGCCATCGCCGTTGACCGACGATCTTTGTAAGGCTCCATTTATAGGCTTTCTTTCAAACAATGAGAGATACGTGGGAGCCCTGGCGCAGCGTGGCCTCAAGCTGCGGGAAGAGCAATTCGTTGCCAGGACGGACAGCCATCTGGTGCATTGGCAAATGGCTCGGACGGGTATCGGTATTGGCATGATGCCCGTTGAGTTGGGTGATGCAGAGCCTGAAGTAGAGAGAGTCTTCGAGGATAGGGTTTTTGGCAGCGATGTCTGGCTGGTATCACATCGGGAACTCAGGATGAACCTTCGGGTTCGGACGGTTTTCGATTTTCTGGCCGCTGAGCTTTCCGAGTATTTTGAACCACAAAAATAATCGATTGGGGCGGTTGGCCCTCGTTCGCAGGTTCCCTGATTTCTCCCAACGTCAATCCGGATGTCCTGAACAGATTGAGCCAACCGGCGAGCGTTCGGAAGTACCAGGGAGCCGGATCGCCGAAATCGCCGGGAAGGCCAGCCCAGGTTCCAGGCTTCCAGCCAGTGGCGTATTCTCCTTCATGGAAAAAGGCGACAGGGTGGAGAGTCTGGATGACGCACGCACAACCGGGATTGAGAAGTTTGGGCAGGGCCTTGAGAAACGCGTTCACCGAGGTGTCTCCCAGCAAGGCAAAGTTGTTCACAACAAGATCAAACGTGCCCAGATCGGCATTTTCCAGTTGTTCGTAGTTGAGGGCCCTGAAGTTTTCCTCTCCCTGTTGCCGGGCGTATTCGATCAATTCCGGCACGGCATCTGTTCCGGTACCTCGGTAGCCAAGGCGCGTTACTTCTCTGATCAACCAGCCCTCGCCACATCCTGCGTCGAGAATTGAGCCACCCGAGGGGGCGTAATCTTCGATCACTCTTAAAACACTGCTGCTGGAGAGATTGCCCGGCGCTCGAATGCCCGCTTGTTCCACGGCCCTGATCCAGGGCGAGGCATTTGATTTCCATGCGGTAAGAATCTGTTTTTCGTACTTTGATGTCATGGTTTGGTGAGCCCCGATCGCAGGGTGTTGACGCATTCTCTGATCTCGCGCTCGTTGGCGCTCGCAAATCCCATTACGAGGCCGGTTCTGGAGGAATCTCCCAGAAAGTGCGCGCTCAGCGGTGTACTGCCAAATCCCCTGGCTTTCAACCATTGGCTGAGCGCCAGGTCGTCAAAATCTCCTTCAAGTACCAGGTGCATCCCCGCGCTTTCCGCCACCGGTTGAGCAAGTCCGCCGAGCTTTTTCGTAACCTCGCTCTGGAAGAGTTGCCATTTGTCCCGGTACAGCTGACGCATTCGCCGCAGATGGCGTGTGAACTGACCACTCTCAATGAATTCGGCGATGGTTGCCTGGACAAGAAGAGGGGTCTCTCCACCGCTAATCTGCTTAGCCCAGAGCAAGGGCTCGACCACCGCCTCCGGGACCACCAGATAGCCCACCCGTAATGCCGGCAGCAGAGTTTTGCTGAAACTGCCCATGTAGAGCACGGGTGCATTCTCGAACAGGCCCTGGATGGCGGCGAAGGGTTTGTTGTAGAAGTGGAACTCGCTGTCGTAGTCGTCCTCGATGATCCAGCATCCGTTTTGCTGGGCCCATTGCACCAGAGCCATTCGCTGGGAAAGGTCGAGGATGCCGCCCATGGGGTATTGGTGAGTGGGCGTGCAGAACAGGAGCCTGGCCCTGGCAGGTTCAAGGCCCTGCAACGCTTCCACATCCAGGACGTGGTTCCTGAGGGGGATTGGAATCGCGGGATTGCCCAGCCGGCCCAGCGCGTTCCGGGCGCCCCGGTATCCCGGATTTTCACACAGGATACTGTCGCCCCGTTGCAGGAAAACGTCGGCAATAAGCGAGAGCGCTTGCTGCGCGCCATTGGTGATTATGACTTGGTGTTCTTCGCAGCGAACACCGCGGGAGGTTCTCAGGTAGGCGGCGATGGCGTGTCTCAGGGGCTGATACCCCTGGATGCTGTCATAGCCCCGGAGAGACCGGCGGCTTTCCTGATGGTGCATGATCCGGTTCCAGCTGCGGATGGGAAACGCATCCAGGTCTGGCAAGCCCGGCTGGAATGGCAAATTGGCGTCTTCAACAGGCTTCGGTGTTCCCGCTGGAAGTGCCGGCAGCGGTGGAAAGTTCATGGAAACGCCACCGGGTTTCTTCAGGCCCGGTCCTGCGGGGTTTATCGCTGATTTGATGTCTTCATGGACAAAGATACCCTTGCCCGCTCGGCTTTGAAGAAAGCCCTCTGCCTTGAGCTGCTCATAAACGGCGTTCACCGTATTGCGGCTGATGCCAAGATCCTTCGCCATCTGGCGGCTGGGCGGAAGCTGGCGCCCGGGTGGGTAGCGCTGGTCGAGTATCCGTTCGGACAACCGTTGATACAGCTGATGCTGCAGCGGATGCGCGCTGTCCAGGCGAATATCATCAATCACATCAACTGGTCCTATCAAAAGTCACAATCTGGATCTTTAAATGGTATCAGAAGTGCCTTTCAATAGAAGTACATTTTGTGAAGTGCAAGACCGGAAAGGAGCTTCTGATGACAACGACTGATTTGGCCGGGCCCAACGCCTCCCCGCTGACTTCCTGTCCACGCAGCAGGGTGCAGAGGGCGGTAAAGCGAGCCAGCTATGACAGGGAAACAGCCTACCGGCTGATTGATCGGCTCAAAACGGCGCATCTCGGATTTGTGGAAGATGGCGAGCCTCGCATCATTCCGATCACGGCCTGGCGACTGGGCGACGACCTCTATGTGCACACGCTTAATGGTGGACGATTGTCCCGGCGTCTGGAATCGGGCGTATTGCTCTGCATTTCCTTCGCCGTGACAAATGAATGGGTGATGACAAAATCGGCGTTCAACCACAGTGCCAACTACGAGTCATTGGTGTTGTATGGCCATGCTGTGCCGGTCACGGACCATGCCGCCTTTGATGCCGCGTTCCGTGCCATCATCAACCAGATCGAGCCCGGGCGGTGGGAGCAGGTAAGGGCGCCGAACAACAAGGAAAGAAAGGCAACGGCGCTGTTCCGGATCCCAATTGATGAGGGAGCCTTCAAAAGCCGGACTGGCGGTCCGAATGACGATCCGGAGGATCTGGGGTTGCCGGTGTGGCATGGGACCCTGCCTGCCGGGGGCTGATTTTGATAGTGCCCGGCGGTGAGAGCCTTCATAGACTACCTGGCTGAGTGCTACTCTGAGATCAGGAAGAACTGAGTGTTTGTCTCATCAAAAGGTTTCCGATGTCTGAAGATCCCCTGAAAACCCTGTCCGACCTTGCCAGCGATGCCCATGCCCGCATCCAGGCAACCCATCAGCACATCAATCCGGTGGTAGAGGTGCGCCGTGGTATGCGTGATGCCGGCATACCGGCGGATGTGATGACCATTGACTGCCTGCGTACCCGCCGAAGGATTACGCTGATCCTTCACGATGAACAGCCGGGCACTCTTCTGTACCAGTTCGTGACCATTGAAGACGAAGTGGGGAACGACTTTCAGCAGATGGCGCTCAACGACATGACAACCACCAAACTGTTCGAGTGGATTCAGGAGTATTTTGGCTAATTTGCACAGATCCGGGCCCACCCTGAAGTAAACTTGGAGTAACCAATAACAATAGACCGACAAGGTTTCCCCATATGCCACTACCCCGAAAGCTTCTTTTCGCTCCTTTGCTGGGCATTACCCTGGTCATGACGGGTTGCGATTCCGGTCCTGATTCTTCCGCAGCCAACAGCGCCGGACACACTGCGCCGACCGCCACGACCGAGCAGGCCAATCGGGATGTGTTGGACCAGCGACCCTTCGATAACCGTGACGATTTCGAGAACGCGCGACGCGGACTGATTGCCCAGGACCCTGAACTGGTCATTGATCATCTGGAAGGCGGTGAAGTCTGGAACATGCCGGCCTACGGATTTATCGACGAGGATGGAGAAAGCGCCCCGGCCTCGGTCAATCCAAGCCTCTGGCGCCAGGCTGCCCTCAACAACATTCACGGGTTGTTCAAGGTCACCGACGGGCTCTACCAGATCCGGGGTTACGACCTGGCGAACATGTCGATCATCGAAGGCGAAACCGGGTGGATCCTGGTGGATCCTCTGACCGCCCGGGAGACCGCCAGCAAAGCCTTCCTGTTTGCTCGAGAACATCTGGGCGAAAAGCCGGTGCGGGCGATTCTCTTTACCCACAGCCACATTGATCACTTTGGCGGCGTGCAGGGCATTCTCCAGCACCTTTCGGACGAGGAAAAAACCAACCTGCGGATTATCGCGCCAGAGGGCTTTGAGGAGGAGGCAACCAGCGAGAACATCATCGCCGGCCCTGCCATGACACGCCGGGCCATGTTCATGTATGGCAAGCGTCTGGATCGGGACGAACGCGGCCATGTAGGCACCGGTCTGGGCAAAGGCCCGGCTTTTGGCACCTTTGGCTTTGCCCCGGCGACGGATCTGATCAGCGAAACCGGTACGGAGCTGGAGGTGGACGGCGTTCCGATGATTTTCCAGATTGTCTCCGGTTCCGAAGCGCCTGCAGAGTTCACCTTCTACCTCCCCGAACAAAAGGCCTTTTGCGGTGCCGAGCTGGTCAGCCGCAATATGCACAACATCTACACCCTGAGGGGCGCCAAGGTTCGGGATGCCCGTCTATGGAGCAGCTTTATCGACGAAGCAAAGACTCTGTTTGCCGACGCCGATATCTACTTCGGCAGCCACCACTGGCCCCTGTGGGGGCAAGAGAATATCCAGGACTTCCTGGCTGTTCAGCGGGATACCTACAAGTTCATTCACGATCAGACGGTGCGTTTGATGAACCAGGGTGCGACGCCCCGGGAGATCGCCGATCAGCTCAAGCTACCGCCGGAGCTGAATCGGGCGTTCCATAACCAGGGGTACTACGGCACCGTGTCTCACAACACCAAAGCGGTGTATCAGCACTACCTGGGGTGGTTTACAGCGAACCCGGCTCAGCTAGACCCACTCCCGGAAAGTGATTCGGCCCAGCGTTATGTCCAGATGATGGGGGGCGCTGAAAAGGTTCTGGAAAGAGCCCGCGAGGATTTCGAGGCGGCCTCTGCCATGGGGGCTAGCGAAGGGCGCGACACCTACCGGTGGCTGGCGGAATTGCTCAATCAGGTGGTCTTTGCCGAGCCGGGGAATGACGATGCAAAACAGCTTCTGGCCAACGTCTATGACCAGCTTGGCTATCAGGCGGAATCCGCCCCCTGGCGGGACTTCTACCTGACGGGGGCATACGAGCTGCGCCATGGTTCGCCGGAAGAGGGCATCAAACCGGCGATGATGAGAGAAGTGCTGCTGAACACGCCGGTATCCCTGTTCTTCGACAGCATGGCGGTGCGGCTGAAGGCCGAAGACGCAGAAGGGGAGAGCGCCGTCATCAAGATTACCTTCACGGATCTCAAGGAAAGTTATCTGCTGACTCTGAAACATTCCGTGCTTCACAACCGACTGGTTAATGAGGACACTCCCGCTGACGCCACATTGAATCTGACGCGGTCTTTGTTTGTGGATCTGTTGATCGGCCGTGCGGGGCTGAAGAAACTTCTGTTCAGCGATGAGATCAGCTTTGAGGGAAGCAGGCTCGACCTGATAGGCTTTTTCAGCATGCTGGACAAGCCTCAAGGCCGGTTCAATATCGTTACACCCTGACGAGTACACTATGAAATCTGTTGCACTTCTTGATGGCGGCCTCGGCCAGGAAATCTATCGCAGGGCGAGGGAGGTCAGTTCGCCGCTCTGGTCCGTGGCGGTAATGCGTGAACAGCCGGAAGTTGTTACCGATGTTCATGCTGATTTTATCAGGGCGGGCGCCCGGACCCTGACACTGAACACCTATGCGGCAACGCCCACACGACTCGCCAGGGAAGGTCTGGGTGACGAGATCGGGGCAATACACCAGCGGGCGTTCGAGGTATTGGAACGAGCCATCGCAATAACGGGGGCCACCGTTGATATCGCCGGCTGCCTGCCACCCCTGGTTGGCAGCTATCGGGGCGAGCCCGCCCGCACGTTCGATGATCTGAAGTCGGAGTTCGATATTCTCGTTAAACTGCAGGGCGGCGCAGATGTCTTTCTGATCGAAACCATGACCAACAGCCTTGAGGCGAAGGCCGCCTGTGCCGCTGCCGGTGAATCCGGCAAGCCCTTCGGGGTGGCGTTCCGGCTGGAAACCGATGGCAAGCTCCGGTCTGGAGAAACACTTGCCGAGGCGGTCGAAGCCGTTAAGCCGTTCGGGCCAACGGCCGTTATGCTCAATTGCTGCGATCCTGAGGTGATTTCGCAGGCAATGCCTGAGCTGGCCGGGCTGTTTCCCTGTACAGGCGGTTACGCCAACGCGTTCAAAACCGTTGAGCCAATGGCCGGTGGATCTCTAGTGGATGAACTGGAAGCGAGGCCGGACATTTCCCCGGCGGCCTATGGATTACAGGTAAAGCAGTGGCTGGGAGATGGTGCGAGCGTTGTTGGCGGCTGCTGTGAAATTACACCCGAGCACATCCGCCATCTGGCCGATGTGCTGGCAGGCGATTACGATTTGGTGCCATTCTCTGCCCTTGCCGGCACTTAGCCGGCAAGTCGGTGACTTTTTGTCCTTCGTGCTTCCATGGCGCGTTTGCAGCGACGGGCTTCGATGTATTGCATTGCGTCATTCCGGATAGGAAGGTGCAGGGCGCCTTCCAGATCATGGCGGTCGTAGCCGAGATCCGACAGCGTGTCATCTTTTTCCTGCAGCAGTGACTGCGCCATACGGCGGAATTTCTGACGCCTGGCATACCCTTCAAACCATGACGTGATTGGCTGCATTGCGGCGCTGGCTTCGTGCTCTGTGCTCTTCTGCATATCTATGGCCCCGACAGTTGGTAAATGGCTGCACCAGCTCGCTTGGAGGTTGTATAACTCGCATACGGGTGCCTTCGGTGATTATTCTGGTCTCCTCTAAGCCTTCAATCAAACGAAAAGAATTTAAGATCTCGTTCAATTATGCTTAAGTCAGACCCGGGCCAGAAAACCGAACCGAGAGGTGTATTCGTGAAGATTCCGTTGCTTGATAACGATGTCCTGAGGAGTTTTGTAGCCATCGCTGAGAGTGGCACCTTCACCAGTGCGGCAAAGGTGGTGCACCGAACGCCGTCGGCTCTGAGTATGCAGATCAAGCAGCTGGAGAAGAACCTGGGCAAAACGCTGTTCATTCGAGAGCCGCGACACGTCACCCTGACTGCCGAGGGTGAGGTTCTGCTCGATTACAGCCGGCGGTTGCTGCGCTTGAACGAGGAAGCTGTCCAGCACTTCCTATCGCCCACCCTTGAGGGAAAAGTCGGTATTGGAACCTCGGACGACGTGGGAACACGGATTCTGCCTGAGGTGCTGGCGGAATTCGCAAGATCCTATCCTGCGGTGCTGGTTGATGTGGTGGTTGGCTCGAGCAAGCAAAACCTGGCTCGCCTGGACGCGGGTGAGCTGGACATGACCCTGGTGACCGTGGCAGACGAGGGTGGCATTACCCGCGGTGAGCTGGTTCATGAAGAGCCGCTGGTGTGGGCCGGGCGGGAAGGGTCATCAGCCTTCCAGCGTTCGCCCCTGCCAATTGCCATGGCTCACGAGGGGTGTGCCTGGCGCCGGATGACGCTTCGGGCGCTGGACAGAGCCGGTATACCCTACAGAATTGCCTACACCTGCGAGCACTGTTCAGGGCAGGAGGCTGCAATGTTGGCGGATCTCGCCGTGGCCCCGTTTCCGCAAAGCCTGATACACCCGCCCCTGAAAGAGGTGGCCGGTGACAGTCTGCCGGCGATCGGCTTTTATCAGCTGGCGCTGGTACGCCGGGGTTCAAATCCACTGAATGATGCCCTCGCGTCCCATGTGAAAGACGCCTTCCAGAGTCTACGCTGAACACAGCGGCCTGGAGCGCTTGCCTGTAGGATATGCAGCCAGACTGACGGATTCCGGATCAAGGACACAATTGATGACAGTTTATTTTGTTCAGGCCTTTATTTATCTGGCTGCCGCGGTGATTGCTGTGCCCCTGGCAAAACGTTTTGGCCTGGGCTCTGTACTCGGCTACCTGGTGGCGGGTGTGGTGATTGGCCCGGTGACCGGGCTGGTTGGCCAGGAAGCCAATACTATCCAGCACTTTGCCGAGTTTGGCGTGGTGATGATGCTGTTTCTGGTTGGTATGGAGCTTGAACCCAAGGCGCTCTGGGCCATGAGGATCCGCCTGGTCGGGCTGGGAGGACTTCAGGTGTTACTCACAGCAGCCGCCGGTATGGCCGTGGCCGCGTGGCTCGGGCTTCAGTGGCAGACGGCCCTTGCGGTCGGTCTGATCTTTGCCCTGTCATCCACCGCTATTGTCTTGCAGACTCTCAACGAAAAAGGGTTGGGCAAAACCGAGGGTGGGCGCAGTGCCTTCTCGGTCCTGCTGTTTCAGGACATCGCTGTAATTCCGATGCTTGCACTGATTCCCTTGCTGGCTCTGCCGGAACTGATGGACGCTTCGGGCACCTCCGCTGACCACAGCGGTCATCTCAATCTGGTGAACAGTCTGCCGGGTTGGGCTCATGGGCTGGTTTTAGTGGCGGCCATCGGAGCGGTAATTGTGGGCGGCCACTACCTGAGCCGGCCCCTGTTTCGCTACGTGGTGCAATCAGGTTTGCGCGAAGTGTTCACGGCCACTGCTCTGATGCTGGTAATCGGGATTGCTGCTCTCATGAGCCTGGTAAACCTGTCTCCGGCGTTGGGTGCCTTCCTGGCCGGTGTGGTGCTGGCCAACAGTGAATTCCGGCACGAGTTGGAAGCGAATATCGAGCCGTTCAAGGGGCTGCTGCTGGGCCTGTTTTTCATTACGGTTGGCGCTGGAATCAATTTTGACGTGTTGTCCGGGCAATGGGGCACCGTGGTGTCCCTTGCGGTCGCGGTCATTGCGGTCAAGGCGACGATTCTGCTCGGTCTGGCGCTGCTTTTCAGGGTGCACGGCAGCAATGGCTGGTTGTTTACGCTGTCACTGGCACAGGCCGGTGAATTCGGCTTCGTTCTGCTGACCTACAGCGTACAGAACAACGTGATTCCCGTGGAAACCTCGCAGATTCTCTCGCTGGTGGTGGCGCTTTCCATGTTTCTTACGCCGCTGCTGTTCATTGTGTACGATCGGGTTGTGCTGCCCCGCTACCGGCGCTCAAAGAACGTTGACCGCGAGGCAGATGCCATCGACGAGCAGGCGCCGGTTATTGTCGCGGGTGTCGGTCGTTTTGGCCAGATTGTCTGCCGGCTGTTGCGGGCCAATAATGTTCCGATCGTGGCCCTGGACCATGAAATAGAGCAAATCGAGAATCTCAGGCAGATCAACATCAAGAGTTTTTTCGGGGATGCCAGCCGGCCGGATTTGCTGGAGACAGCGGGCATTGAGCAGGCCCGCTTACTTGTAGTGGCCATTGATGACCGTGACCGATCCGTGCAGATGGTGGAGCATGTGAAACAGTTTTTTCCGGGTGTTTGGGTGCTGGCCCGCGCCTTTGACCGTGGCCACGGATATCGTTTGATGGAAGCAGGGGCCGATGATGTTGTCAGTGAAACCTATCACTCAGCGCTTGAGCTTGGCGGCCATGCATTGACCGCCATGGGCGTGCATCCGATGCGTGCCCGGCAGATGACCTGGGCCTTCCTGGACAACGAGAAAGCTCACGACGATGAGCTGTTCGACGCCTGGAAAGAAATTGAGGAAGGCATCCGCTTCAGCCCCCGTTATGGTGAGCTTTTCATGAAGCTGGAACAGGCGTTGAGCAACGCCATGCAGGGCGACTGGGAAGAACCGAAGCAGGAAGATGTCCCGATCTGGAGGCCGCCCGACCGTTGACAGTGAGGTCAGCCTGCCCGGATTATTGTCTTGGTGTCTGTAGAGGTCAGTATTGTGTTCAGGAAAACGTTTGTTGTCTCCGGGCTGGCTCTGGCCGGCTCGTGCCTGGGTGCGGAACCAGCCAGGGAGGGCTGCATCACCAGCGATATTCAGCCAGAGGCGATTGATCTGGACAAACCGAGGGATCAGCTTGCCCGCCAGAGTGATCTGGTGATTCCGGAGGGTGCCCGGATCAGCAACATCCGGATCCTTCGCCGCCCCATCTTTGATACCACCGATCCGGAGCAGGACAATGCGCTCTATCGAACCCTCAATACACTCAATACGCCGACCTGGAAATCCGCCTTGCGCGCCCAGCTGGTGTTTGAGGAAGGGGATGTCTACGAGCCCGAGCTTATTGCCGAGTCCGAGCGGGTACTGCGTCAGCGGGAATATTTGACCGCTGCATGGGTGGGCGTCACCCGGGTTTGCGGGGATGAAATCGAGGTAAGTGTTCTGACGCGGGATACCTGGACGCTTTTTCCCAGCGTTGGCGTATCGCGATCTGGCGGTGAGAACACCACCAACTTCGGGCTGTCTGATCCCAACTTTGCCGGGTCAGGCAAAAGCCTTGGCATCGGCTATGCGAAAGACCCGGACCGCACCGAAACCAGTCTGTATTTTGATGATCCCAACGTACTGGGTTCGCATTGGCAGGCGGGGTTCTCGTTCGGTGAGAGAAGCGACGGCCGGGGCCGCAGCGCCTACCTCGAGAGGCCTTTCTTCAGCGAGACCACAAACTGGCGGTTTGGCCTGAGCGGCATCGATGACGTGCGGGAGGAATCCCGTTATGTGGGGGCTGAGGCTATTGCGGATTATCGACGCAGCCAGGAATTTTTCAGTATTGATGGGGGCTGGCGCCTGGCCGAGCGGAATGACCGCCAGCTCCGATTACTGGCGGGCTATCGATACGATGCCCTGGCATTCGAGAGGCTCCCCAACGAACCCAATCTGGACATCCTGCCCGACGACCGGACTCTGAGTTACCCCTGGGTTGGCTTCGATTACCGCCAGAACCGCTTCCGGGAAATGACCAATCTGACGCGGCTCCAGCGAGTGGAGGATGTGCGTGATGGCTTCGTGTGGCGAACCGAGCTGGGCTACTCGGGCAGCGGGCTGGGTGCCACCGAGGACCGTGTGGTTCTGAATATGGATTTCAAGGATGTACTGCATGCATCGGAAACCAACTACGCCAGCTACACCCTCAGCCAGAGTGGCACTTACCGGCTCGACGAAGACCGGGTGGAAAATCTGTTGGGGACAGTGAGCGTTCAGTATTTTCACGGCGGCTCCGAGCGTTGGAACAGCTGGTACACCAACCTCGCCTTCACGGCAGCGCACAATCTGACAGCGGACCAGCAACTGCTTATTGGCGGTGAGAACGGTTTGCGCGGGTACCCCAGTGAGTACCAGCAGGGCAACCGCCGCGCGCTATGGACCCTGGAGCGGCGTTATTTTCCGGACTGGCATCCGTTCAAGCTGTTTCGGGTGGGCGGCGTACTCTTCACCGATGTAGGCCGGGCCTGGTTTACCGATGACCGGAACAATGGACCGGACGAAGGCGTGCTGAAAGATGTTGGCTTCGGCATGAGGCTGGCGTCCAGCCGTATCGAGGTGCAACGCATGCTGCACCTGGACTTTGCCTTCCCCCTGGATGGCGACGACAGTATCGATGATGTTCAGATTCTGTTGCGGGGGCGTAGCCAGTTCTAGCGTCACCAGGTGTCGACAAACTGTCCCCCGCGTTAGCATCGGCCGGAGACAATGCCGAGCGTGGGCACCACGCCTGAAAGCCTGGCCATGCTGACAAAGGTATGACAGTCGAGAAAGGACACGCCGTTGGTGTCGGTGTCGGATGGGCGGCCACCGCCGCCTTCCGCAAACAGAACCAGCGGAATTCGCCATTGCCCGGCCAGAGCCAGGATGCGGTCTGCCTTGCGGTGATTGGTGAGCCCCCGGTTCCGCGGCAACTGTGTGGATGATGCCGGATTGCGTTGCCTTGACCACGAATTCCATTTTCATGGCTTCAAGTACCACCGGTCAGCCGGAACTCGCACAGGGCCCGATACAGCCGTCGGAGTGTTGTTGGATAATCGCTGCCGTGGGCAACCAGCTTGGCGAGCAGGGAGTCAAACGACGGACTGACGGTATAGCCGGCGTAACCATAGCCATCGACTCGTAAACCGGGGCCCGACGGTGGCTCGTACGTACTCAGTGTGCCGGTCGCGGCAATGGCCTTGAGCATCAGAGGGCCATGCTCTCTCAGGAAAGCCCGGGCTTCGCCAAGGCTCACCGTTTTGTTGATGCCCTTGATCAGAGCAACGTCGCAGCTCTGTGCCAGAGCCCGGGCTGCCGATTTGTCGCCAAACCCTTCCAGCACCGCTGGCGACGGGCCAATAAAGACCAGACCGGCCCGCTCGCATTCGCGGGCAAAACCGGCGTTTTCCGCCAGAAAGCCGTAGCCTGGATGGACCGCTTCGCAGCACGGCCCTTGAGAGCCACTGCCTCATCGGCCATACGGGTATGCAAACTGGCGGCATCGTCTTCAGAGAATACGGTGACCGCCCGCATACCCAGTTCGCTGCAGGCTCTGGCAATACGGATCGCGATTTCGCCGCGATTGGCAATCACTACGGAGCGGAAAGTCATGGTACCTGGTTCCCCGGGGTGTGATTCTTATTATGGGTGACAGAGTCACTATCCTGGAAACGCCACCCGGATGAGGCAAATGAATTTGTTTGAGGGCGGGTTATAGATATTGGTTATGTTTTAGCAGGTAGCGATTGACGACTTGGCTGGTTTTCCTTTGCTATAGGGTATAGGTTCGGGAGAGCGGCAATTCATTTTCAGGCACACTGCCGTTCAAAAGGAGCACCAGCTCTATGAAGGTTTTTTCTAACCCGGTTGGTTCCGGAAATCTGTGGTTTGATAATCTGACCACCGCTCAGGGTACACCGGTCGCTTACGACCCACAGGCCAGGGCGTTCGTCCCCATGCCTCCGTTTTGTGTGAACCGAGATATTATCGGCTGCAACTGGATTGCGCCGGAACAGGGGGCCTTCTGTCGGTCTTGTGCGATGACGGCGCTGGCACCCGATCCCAACATTTTCAATGCCATGCCGAACTGGGCCGAAACTGAGGCTGCAAAGCGCTGGGTGCTGGATAATCTCGGCCGTTGGCACTGGTTCCGGCCGGAAGATCCTGGCACCCGTCCGGTTTTCCACATGTTGGCGGAAGGCCTGACCCCGGTTGCCATGGGGCACGCCAATGGTGTGGTAACGATCAGTGTTGCAGAAGCGGATCCAGTGGTTCGTGCCACCCGGAGGCAGGCCCTGGACGAACCCTATCGAACCATGGTCGGCCACATGCGCCATGAAATCGCTCATATGCTCTGGTGGCGCCTGAGTTTGCGTGAGGACTTTCTGGATGCGTTCCGGGAGATGTTTGGTGATGAACGCGCTGATTATCCGACAGCGCTTGAGCATCATTACCATAACGGTCCGCCGGAAGACTGGAGGCTTTTCTACCTGACCAGCTACGCCTCGGCACACCCTCACGAAGACTGGGCCGAGACGGCTGCACACCTGCTGCACCTGACAGACATCACTGACAGTCTTGTATCAGCCGGACTGACATCGCCCGAGGTGCCGAGGCAGGGTTGGGACCCTTACTCAGAGCCAGACACGGCAATGCTGATAAATGTCGCAGCGTCGCTGGCCATTCGGGTTAACCACGTGAACCGTTCCATGGGGCTGTCTGACCTTTATCCGTTTGTGCTCTCGGAAACGGCGCAACGCAAGCTTGCGTTCGTGCATGACTGGTTGCGCCGCGGAGCCCAGGGCCTTTAATCCGTTTGAGCGCCGCTCGTTCAGACCGGCGCTACGCCAAATAGCCACTGGTGGGCCCAGACCACCATGATCACGTACACCGCAAGGCCACCAATGACGGCGATGATGTCATTGGCTTTGGTGGCTGGCAGCGTTGGAATGGCCCGTTGGGTTCTGCGCTTCATGGAGATCCGGTCGGCCACGGCCCAGGCCAGGAAGGCGCCGAACAGCAGAATATCGTGGAGCATCCCGTTTGCGAGAAGGTGCGCAAGAGCCCAGAGTTTGACGGCAGCCAGCATGGGGTGCCCCAGTTTTTCCTTGATTTTCCCCGGGAAGTAAGTGGCGAAGAGCAACGGGAATACAGGTACCAGAAGCAGGAAGGACACATGCTTGAGCCAGCCGGGAGGCACGTAGATCACGGTGGGATCCATCCGGGCGGCGCCGTATCCCCAGACGATCAGAACCAGGCCTACAAGGGACACCACGGAATAGAGTCCTTTGAAGGCTCCCTCGCCCATGGACGCGTTCAGCCGGTTACGCAGCGGCTCGTTAATTATGGAAAGCGAGTGCACGCCGAGAAACAGTACCAGACCGACAATCAGTGTGGTCATTTGCAAAACTCCTTTTGGCTTAAGTGACAGGGTTGCCTGATTGGCAGGGCGCTTTGCGTCGAAAGCCCTTTTGTGTGAAATCCTGATTAGTATAGGAAACCGGGACAGCAGATGCCTGAGCGTTTATGATCGGCGATCTGATTCACCGGATTGAAAAGGCGCCCATGAAGTTTCCCAAGGTTACTGTTGTACTGGTATCTGCTGCCCTGCTGTTTGTTCTCTGGGAGCAGACCCGCGACCAACCCGATCCCATCGATGCAAGCCGCCTGACCAATTTGCGGGCCAATCCGGTTGAATTGAGTGCTGCAGTTGACTGGATTTTTACCCAGATTCCGGACTTCTGCTCAGACGCCACTGGCGAGGGCAGTGAAACCAGAGCCCATGCTGATTGCGTCAAAAAAGCCGAGGCACGAACCTCCACGTGTCGGCGGATGCTTTACGATCGATTCCCGAGCGTTGTTGCCTCAGAGGCGGTATTCCGGGACGTTTCGCTCACGGCCATGGAGTGTCTGGTGCCCCGGTCCGTTTTGGTAAAGTAGGCCATATCACAACGACCTTCCGCCAGGATAGGTGTCAGCATTCCGAAGTTATCTGGGTCACCGTGCATTCCGGGTCGCCGAAGGAATCGTACTCGACATAGCAACCCGGAAGACCTGGGGCCGATCCTGAAGGCACGGAGAATCCTGCGCGGGTGTACTGGTTGTTGACGAAAGTTTCGAGCGAGGAATCGTTGGCGTCCACCGAGATGTAATCCAGCATTGTTAGCGAATCCGCAGCCTCGGCTCGGCTTTCAGGGCAAAGGTTGCGCCAGTCCACCTCTGAACGGCCCGCTTCAGTTTCTATTACGTAGCCAGTCTGCTGATTTCCGCCAGGATTGGTTGCTGCAGGTGACAGACCCTGAGCATAGGCCTTGCTTCTTACAATTCCGATGGTGCTTTGCATCGTGCCTGCCAATGAGTCCAATGCGGCCAGGCGGGCATCGGTGGAGAGGTCCGAGAAGCGGGGGAGCGCAAACGCAGCCAATACCGCAAGTATCAGAATGACGAGAACCAGCTCTATCAGGGTGAATCCGTGTGAATCTGGGATGCTCTTATACGATAGAAACATGAATGACTTCGTTCGGCGGATTTGAAATTGCAGGCATTATCCCATTTGGCAGGGCATGAAGCCATGCCTTCTCTGACGGGGCCATCAGACCTGCATGTAGCTTCCTTCGAATCATTAGCGTTTGAAAAACCTCGGATTTCGTTCAATAAAAGAATCAATCCAGCGCTCCAGAAAGGAGCGTTTGTCAGGGTTCTTAAGATAGCGCCAGCCTAATACGGAAATGACCAGTGCCCCGGTCGCATCGACGATCAGGTCCCACATGGTATCCGTCAGCCCGGAAGGATCACCAAGCATGGGCTTTTGCATGTTCATGCCAAACAGGGAATCCATGGTGAACTCGAAAATTTCCCATAGTGCGCCCACGCCAAGTGCAAACATGAATGCGAAAAATGCAACAAAGCCGGGTTTCATGTGCACGTGAATGTTTTCAGTCTCGTTCATTATGTGCACCAGGAGAAAGCCGAGAATACCCAGCAGGAACCCCGACGTGGTGTGGAGCGCCATATCCCACCACCAGAACCGCGTGTAGTAATCACGGATCTCTCCGAGAAACAGGGAAGCAAACACAAACCCTATGGCGGCCAGTTGCAACTCCGGCGGAATGTGGATTCTGAAGCGGCGCTCAAACAGCAACGGGAAGAAGGTGATGGCGATAATCATGGCCGTCAGAAATGCGGTGAACCATCGTTGGCCCCATACTGCAAAGAGCGCTTCACCAAGCAGTATCAATTGCAGAGCAATGGTAATCCTTTGGTGCGTTACGCGAATGCGCATAGGTCTCCCAAGTGAGTGGTTAAACGGCACTTTTGCATGAGTTGTACGGCGTTGGTATAGGGATGTAGGATCAGTCTGGACGAGAGGCCGCCTCAAGAATCATCCATGGTTCAGCAGGATCTGACAAGTTTTGGTGCTGTCCTGGTTCTACTCTGACCCCCGATCAACCATTGTTCCCGATAGCTACAGGACCCCACTGGCATGCCCATCTCTGTTCACTATGGTTTGACAGTACTGATCTGGGGTCTCACCTGGACAGCGATTCGTCTGCAGGTTGAAGCGGCGCCGGTCGACATATCCGTGTTTTACCGATTCTTTATGGCTTCTGTCGTGACACTGGTGGTTCTTGCCATGGTGCGCAGGCTGGAGAAGTTGACCCTGAAACAGCACGGTTGGCTGGTGCTGCAGGGGGCAACCCTGTACAGCCTGAACTTTCTGCTGATTTATCGTGCTGCAGAATCGATGACAAGCGGACTGCTGGCGGTGGTGTTTTCGCTGGCCGCTCTGTTTAACGCTTTGAATGGCTGGCTCTGGTTACGGCTCCGGCCTACCGCCCGGCTTTATCCGGCGATCTCTCTGGGGATCACAGGTGTGGCACTGCTGTTCTGGCACGATCTGCAACTGGGGAATGCCACAGCCACCAGCATTCTTTTCGCCATTGGCGGCACCTTCTGGTTTTCCATGGGTAACCTGGTAAGCATCAAGGTGCGGATGTCTCAGGTGCCGCTGTTACTGGCCAATGCCTGGGCCATGGTTTACGGCGCGGTGATTCTTGGCATCTGGTGCCTGTTGCTTGGTGTTGAGTGGGTAGTCCCCACCTCAGCGACTTTCTGGGGCGCAACCGTCTTTCTGGCCGTTCCCGGCTCAATCATCGCTTTCTATTGCTACATCACGGTGATTCAGACGCTCGGCGCTGACAAAGCAGGCTACGCGACGGTACTTTTCCCCGTGGTTGCCCTGAGCGTTTCGACCTGGCTCGAGGGTTTTGAGTGGACAACAACGGCGGTACTGGGTGCCACGCTGGCACTGCTGGGAAATTACGTTTTGTTCCGACCGGCCAAAGCATAGCGCTTGTGAAGTTCGCGCAGGGCATCTGAGAGCGCAGGGAAAGGACCCTCAGTGGGGATACCCGGAACGACCTGGTTGATCGGAAGCGTTGCCACGGGTGGTGGCGCCGCGTGCAGTTCGTCCAGCCAGGCTGAAAGTTGCTCTGACGAGCTTGCATAGACGATTCGCCCAAGGCCAACCCAGCCGTGTGCAGCCGCGCACATCGGGCAGTGCTCGCCAGGGCGCCCACTGTTCGGCAAAGGCCAGTTGCTCTTCTTTTGTCGGTCGGGCATCCAGATTTTTGATGTCCTGTATTGCGGATGCCAGTGCCAGGTCGCCTTGGGGCCAGACATCCGGCCGTCGTAGCGCCATCATGTAATAGATGTCGACGGTCCAGGGCCCCAAACCGGGTACTTCTAAAAGGTGGCTTCGGCCCTGCACATCGTCAAGCTTTTCGACTTGCGCGAGGTCGAGTTTGCCGTCGGTTATGCGGTTGGCCAGCTCGACACAATACCTGGATTTCTGTCGGGTAAGCCCGACTCGTCTTAGCTCAGGCTCGCCAGCCCTCTGGACCAGTTCCGGGGTTACCGATCCAAGGTGGGACGCTAGCCGCTGGAACATCGTAGCTGCGGCTTTGAGCGAGACCTGTTGTTCAAGGATGATGTGGATCAATGATGCAAACCCCGGTTCGCGAGTCCAGATTGGAGGGTATCCCAGTCGGGCTCGCACCTCGTAAAGATCGGGATCTTTCTCAGCGAGGACGTCAACGCCCATTTTCAAGGTTTCGTCAGTGATCGTCTTTTGTTGCATAAAACCCTGTTCGGCTCTATGGGGATTATCAGATCAGTCGAGCAAACTGGACTGCTGCTTTGGAGACGACGCCTACGAGGTCTGTAAACATCATAAAAGTGTGTACGACACAGACCGTCTTTGGTTCTCAGGCCTGTCAGTCGGCGAAACACGACCGTCATTCCCATAGGGATATGCCCGTAGCTCCGAAAACAATCCGGATGTGAGTGGGGTGCGTAATTCCTAGTGCTTTTAAGGTCCGACCAATGAGGTGAAGTTACTATGAAATTAACTTTCAAGAATGGTTTAGCCGCAGTTGCACTGACCCTTGCGTCCAGCCTCGCTATGGCAGCAGAGCATGTCGTTGAAATGAAAAACTCTGGCGCTGACGGCGCAATGGTCTTTGAGCCAGGATTTGTGAAGGCTGAGCCCGGCGACCCGGTCAACTACGACGCTGCCAAAGCCGCGGTGGACAAGCTGACCGCTGCTGCCGCCACGAATAAGGATCGGCTGAAGGGTTACTTCGAGCAGGTTCAGTAATCTGGTTGAAGCCGTTTTTGCCGCGCCCTCCGGGGCGCGGCATTGTTTGTGAAACACAAAATCACCTATCCTGAATCCCGAACTTCCGGATACGCGCAGGAGAAGAGCGGATATGGCCAGACTCTCAGATCATGTGGATTGGCAATATGTGTTTCGGGAGTACTGGCACCTCTATAGATTTGGTTCTGCGGGTGGAAACCCGGTCATTCGTTCGCATCTCAAAGATGTTCGAAATCGACTTAACGCTGAACTTGAGTCCAATCCTGTTGTTGAGTTTGACCAACCTGTGCAGCTTCCAGTATGCGCATGGCTCGGGCGGGCTCTGGACCAGGGATTGAGTGAGCGGACCGCACCAGTTGTTAGAGCCCTGACGCGAGTCTCTGGCCAGCTTACGTGGCGCTACGGCTATGAAAGAATGCATAAAAGCCTGGCCCGTAAATACGCATACGCTGAGCTGATGGGCCCTAACGGACCTGTGCTCAGCAAAAACGTCATACTGGGCCTGGTGCTATTCGGCCCAAAATGTACCTACCCGGAACACAGTCACGACGGCATCAGCGAGTCCTACATCTGTTTGAGTGGTTCGGTCTCTGACAGCAACTACAGCGTATTTACGCCGGGCTCCCTGTTCTTCAATCCGCCGGAAAAAGCCCACCGTATGACCACCGGGGACTTTGAGCCCACGCTCCTGGCCTACGCCTGGACGGGGACACCTGAAAAGCTTGCGAACCAGAAAATGAGCTTTGCGGGACGCAAGAGTTAAACGACCTGGTTCAGCCCTTTCAGAGGAGAGATTACCGCGCTGATCAGCGCGGCAACCGCTCCCAGATAGTTACTTCCGACAGGGTATGCTGGAACTTGTGCTGGGTTTCGCGGATAACGAAAGGCACCTTTCTCGGCTGACTGACTAGCCTGAAATGCTGTGAGAGGTGCTCTTTCAGGCCATCCAGCGTGGTGTGGTTCTCACCATCCTTTTTGAAACCGCCAATCCACTCTTCCTTCGGCGTGTGTTCCTCCAGCCAGGTGTAGGGTGAAGCAATAACCAACAGCCCACCGTCGTTGATTCGCTCGTGAATGCTGTCCAGAAAACGCCTTGGGCGGTAGAGGCGATCAATAAGGTTGGCCGCCAGAACAAGGTCGTAGCCCGAGTACTGCGGTTTCAGGTTACAGGCATCCCCCTGGTAGAAGCTCACGTTCTCAGAACATTCCTCGAGGCCAAGTTCTTTGAGCGTTCGGGTGTGATAGCTGACCAGTTCGCCTTCCTCTGCAAGTGCATAGCGAATGGAGCCTTGCTCGGCCATTTCCACGCCCAGCCTGATAAAGTTGGCTGAGAAATCGACGCCTTCCACCTGGTCAAAGCGCCTTGCCAGCTCGAAACTGGACCGGCCACAGGCGCAGCCCAGATCCACTGCTTTGCCGGTGGGCTTGCCATTCATGGCACCCAGGGCCAGATCCGCCAGGGCCTTCGGAAAGTTTTCCACGCCAAACCAGGTGTCACCGAAGTGGAGCTCCGCGTATTCAGTCAGCAACCGGTCGCTTTCGTAGTAGGCATTGGGTTGCACCGCTTCGCTTTCCGAGTCGATGTAGCGGAAGCCGGGCAGGAAGATGCTCCATGGTCCAGGTGCAGGTTGGCGTTGGCAGGGTCGTTGTCCACCTCTTTGATACCGGTTTCCTCCCGTTTCCACTCGCAAAAGGCTTTTGCTTCGTGGTAATTGACTTCCACCGGCCAGTCCCACGGCATCTCCACTTCCTCGGTCATCAGTCGCAGGTGCCACCCATTCTGCCAGCGCCAGAACGTTGGATGCCTGGCCTTGGCGAATTGGCGCCAGGCGCAACCTTCTTCACTCCAGAACCGGTCTTCCTGGTAACCGCCAGCTTCAACAAACGCCAGGAATTCCTGATTGCTGACCAGATACTGACTGGCCCTGAACTCATCGACCTCGGCTTCATGCTCGCCGTATTCATTGTCACAGCCGTAGTAGGCGTCATCGTAGGGTTTGCCGATTGAAACTGTGCCGGCTGGCACGGTGATCAGCTCGTTTTCCGGCGCTTCACCGGTTTCACGAATCGGGGCCCCTTCCGGCTGCGGGCGGACCATTGCCAGATCATGCTGGCGGATCAGTACAGACGAGGTCTCCAGATGGATACGCTCGTGCTCGACGCCCATGACGATGGGCCACCAGGGGCTCTCCCAATTGATTGGCAGGCTGAGCGGCAGTGTTTCGATCAACTCGAGAACGGTGGCCCGGACTTTGGCCCGGTAATCCATGACTTCGGCGACGGTAGGCCAGTCGTAATGGTCCTCGTCCAGATCGTCCCAACTCATCTCATCGACACCCACTGCAAAAATCGACTCCATGCGCGGATCGATGCGCTCGGGTAGCAGCTTGGCCAGAACCAGCTTGTTAACGAAGAATGGTGCGGTGTGGCCAAGGTAGAAAATGAGGGGGTGTCTCAGAGGGATCGACTTCTGGAAGTATCCGGCGTCCTCAGCAAACCTGTCGTGCGGCACGCCGCTCTGGATGAGAAGGCGGTTTCCGGTATTGGCACTGTCGTTGGCGAACACGTCCTTTGTTTTGTTTACCCACTTCAATACGTTTCGATGGTCAGGGATGGTTCAATTCTCCCTGCAAACCGTTTAGAGCTTCCCTGTGGCCAAAATGTTACACGCCAGCTTCTTTCGCCAGGGCGACTGTCCGGGGCGCGCACCAGCTGCACCGAGGAGAATCGCCGTAGTAACGGACGGTTGATCAGGTTCAGGGCAGCCATGAACGCAATGTTGGCGGCGAATAGAATGGCAAACGTGCTGTTGGAGAGGCCATACCATTCCTGGTAGATGAACGAGGAATGGGTGATGAACAACAGCATGGTGCTGAAACACAGAACCTGTATCCCGATGAAGCGCATGGTGGTCTTATGTCTGAGTACCAGCAGGTAGTTGGTCACCAGGGACCGAATCGGTGTCGTGGTCGGGATTCGAGGCTGGAGCTTCGGGAAAAGCGCAACCTGCAGCGTCAGGACAAGAAACCCGGCATAGCCCGCCAGCATGAGAAGTATCCACTGCCACTCGCCAAGCGCCAACATGAGTGACCCCAGCGAGGGTGCTGCAGCGGGCGCTATGAACATGATCAGCCCAATGAGGCCGAACAGCCGGGCGGCAGTTTTCATCGGACCATGCGTATTTTCAGAAATCCCCGTGCATGAGTCGTTCACTTCCTGTAGCCTGCGCGGCTTTTTCTTCCAGAGGCAGACCATATGACCGTGCAATCCGAATCTCCCCCGCAAGCCAGAAGTGGGCCACTGACAGACAGCGATCCCGTTGTTCTGGTGCTAACTATCGGCTTCATACTTCTGTTCGTAGGGGCCTCAATATTCGACAGTAGCTATGTGGCCGACCTGATCGGAAGCGGGTTTGCGTGGACCGCCACCTATCTGGGCTCCTTTTTCCAGTTACTGCTGCTACTCACGTTCTTTATCGCCATTGGAACAGCCCTGAGCCGGGCCGGCGCCGCCCGAATCGGCGGACTGGATCGACCTGAAATTGGCCGTTTCCGGTGGCTGTCGATGATCATGTGTACCTTGTTGGCCGGTGGCGGGGTGTTTTTTGCCGCTGGTGAACCGGTTTACCACTTTGTTGTTACGCCTCCGGCTTTTAATACCGAAGCTGGCTCCGCCGCAGCGGTCGCCCCCGCCATGGCCCAGTCGTTCACGCACTGGGGATTCCTGGCCTGGGCCGTGCTCGGCTCCCTGACAGCTCTGGTCCTGACCCGGGCCCACTACGGCCAGGGCAAACCTTTGCAACCAAGAACGCTGTTGTACCCGGTATTCGGGGAGAAAGTCATCCAGGGGCGCGTCGGCGGTGTCATCGATGCCTTCTGTGTGATTGCCGTGGTGGCCGGCACCGTCGGGCCCATCGGTTTTCTCGCCACCCAGATGAGCTTTGGGTTGCATGAGCTGTTCGGAGTCTCTGACGGATATGGCACCCAGTTGACCGTGCTGGTGGTGCTGGCTGGCGTCTACATGACCTCTGCCATGACCGGTCTGCACAAGGGCATTCAGTTGCTGAGCCGTTTCAACGTGATATTGGCACTGGTCATTGCCGGGGTAATCTTTGTCTTCGGCCCCACGCTGTTCCTGGCCAATACCTACACCCAATCGATGGGTGAATACGTCTCCTCGTTCTTTGCCATGGCTACTATGACCGCGGAAACGGCTCCGGCCTGGTGGATGAAATGGTGGACGGTGTTTTTCTTTGCCTGGTTCATTGGTTATACGCCGTTGATGGCCGTGTTCGTTGCCAGAATTTCCCGGGGCCGGACCGTTCGTGAAATGGTTCTGGCGGTGGCCGTTCTGGCCCCCATCGCGACCACCATCTGGTTCACCCTGCTGGGAGGCTCCGGCATCTATCACCAGCTTGCCGGCACCTTCGATCTGACCGAAGCACTGAACAACTTCCGCTTTGATATTGCCACACTGACCGTGGCGCAGGCCCTGCCCGGCGGCACCTGGATGGCGGCTGCGATTCTGTTGCTGACAACCATTTTCGTGGCCACCACCGGCGACTCCATGAGCTATTCCATTGCCATGGTCGGGGCTGGCCATGACGAACCGAACCCATGGATCCGTGTGTTCTGGGGTGGTGCCATGGCATTGATGGCGGCCATTCTTCTGTACATGGGCGCCGGCCAGATTGGTGTGCTCCAGCAGTTTATTGTGCTGACAGCCATTCCGGTTTCACTGATTATCCTTCCCTCGCTCTGGACCGGGCCGAAAGCGGCCATGGCGATGGCACGGGAGCAGGGGCTGGTCTAGGCTTTTACGGGGCTGAGCGGAATACAGGGATGTGTTCGCCTGCCGACTTTTCTGATTGAAAGCTCGGGGAGGGCAGATGCTGGAATCGTTTGAAGCCGGTTTCAAGGCATGGTTGTGGCCGGGTTTTACGGCGATTCTCGCGGTTGCCGCGACCTATGTCGTGTACCGACTGGCTCTGGCAGTCTTCCGGCGTTTTTCAGAGTCCAGGACGGTCATTCGCCTGTTCCTCGATGCGGCTGCCCGGGCGCTCGGTGTTGTTTTCTGTCTGCTCACCCTTGCAGGTTCGCTGGCGGCCGCCCCACCGGATCTGCCTTTGATGGCGGCGATTCAGCAAATCACCACCCTTCTGCTCATCCTTGCCATTACATGGGCGGCCGTTCGACTGACCTCGGCCATAGGCGAGGTCATTGTCGCGCTCAATCCAGTGCTGGAAGGGCAGTGGAAGCGGGCACGCAAGGTCGAAACCCAGACCCGATTCCTGGTCCGCGCACTTAACATTCTTATCGTGATCATCGGCCTGGGCGCTGCCCTGATGACCTTTGAATCGGTTCAGCACATGGGCGCCAGCCTTCTTGCCTCCGCGGGTGTCGGCGGCCTGATTCTCGGGTTCGCGGCCCGTCCTGTATTGAGCAACCTGCTGGCCGGTATGCAGATTGCCCTGACCCAACCTTTCCGTATAGACGACGTGCTATATGTTCAGGGCGAGTGGTGCTGGGTGGAAGAAGTCACAGCGACCTATGTGGTCTTGCGGGTCTGGGATCTGCGCCGCCTTGTAGTGCCACTGCAATGGTTTATCGAGAATCCGTTCCAGAACTGGTCGAGGAATACCGCAGAGTTGCTGGGAACAGTTTTTATCTGGGTCGACTACACCATGCCGGTTGAACCGCTCCGGCAGGAATTCACTCGTTTGCTCAATGAATCGGGGCTCTGGGATGGCGAATTTTCCTCGGTGCAGGTGACCGATTCCAGTGATCAGGCCATTCAGGTGCGTTTTTTGATGAGCGCCGCCAACTCCAGCAAGAACTGGGACCTGAGATGTGCGGTCCGGGAGGGCATGGTAACCTTCATCCAGGAACATTACCCGGCCCAGCTGCCGAGGCTTCGGGCCCGAGTGGTTGAAAGCTGAGCCTTGGTTGAGCGCTTGAAGGCCAGGCGAGATCAGAACTTATAATTTAGCCCCACCGCAAACAGGTACGAGGATTCATCGTAGAAGGTCAGGTTGGATTGGGTGTCGCCAAAGCCGGCAAAAGAAATAAACGACCAGTCCTTCCAGCCCATGAATTGCGGGTACTCGTAAGCTGCAAACAGGCTGAGCTCATCATCAGAACGCTTTTATTGAACAACGTGCTGGCGCTGCCATCGACGTTAAAGTTGGACGTTGAAGAGATGATCCCCGCATTTAGCGAGACTTCACCACTGAATCCCTTTTGCGGAGGCGCCGGTTGGGCGAAGACAGGCAACGCGATGCACAGGATTGGGAGGGCGAGGTACTTCTTCATTCGGATGCTCCGATTTCTTTGGGGCAGGCGCGGTTTCGAGGTGTGACCTCAGTGATGCTCCTTTTACTTACGCGTGAATAGTGTCTTGCGGTTCAGCATGGTTCTGGCAGTCTTGATTTTCCACGCCATGATGAACTGCACCGGTGAGTGGTTGCAAATCTCCCCTGAAATGTATCCCTTTATGCTCTTAGGCAACCTGGCCCTTGCAGCGTTGCTGATAATGTTTTGGAAAAGCGGCCGCCAGTCTCCGCCAAATACGTGTTAGGCTCCGCCGAATACCGAAAAGCAAACGACTGGAGTGGCGTACCTGACATGAGCAGTGAAGACCTCAATCAAGTAATGGAAATGGATGGTGAAGAGCGGTACGACTACTTCCTGAGCCAGGTGGCCGAGGAACGGGAAATCTGGATCCTGGTTAACGGCCAGAGCCAATTCCTCAAGATCGCCTCGGACGATGGCGATGTGGAGTACCTGCCCGTGTGGCCGGCTCCGGCGTTTGCCGCCGAGTACGCCAACGGCGGCGATGAGCTGACGCCCCGCAGTATTTCACTGCCGGACTTCTTCCGGAAATGGGTCCCCGGTTTAACGAAGGATGGCCTCGATGTGGGTGTATTTCCCGGCCCTGATAAAACGGTATGGATCACCGAACCGGCAGAGCTCAAGCAGGATCTTCAGGACGTAATGTCTGATTTCTAGTACAGTTTTCATCGCCTGGCCGCTTTGGCGAGACGAGTAATATGAAGCGCTGCTTGATTTCGTCTGGTCTGCCCTGATCATTTATCTCAGTACACAATCTGAGGGCAATCAATCATGACTGATATCCGACACCTGGTCTGTCCCCACTGCCACAAGGTAAATCGCGTGCCTGCGGATAAATTGTCATCTGGCGGCAATTGCGGCGCCTGCAAACAGCCGTTGTGGCCGGATCAGGTTCTGGAACTTACAGACCAGAGCTTTGCTAATCATACCGGGCGCAGTGATCTGCCGGTGCTGGTGGACTTCTGGGCGAGCTGGTGTGGCCCCTGCAAAATGATGGCGCCTCAGTTCGAACAGGCCGCGAGAGACTGGCGGGGCAAGGTACGTTTTGCCAAGCTAAATACGGAACAGGCCCAAGGCCCGGCCAGCCAGTTTGGCATTCGCAGCATCCCTACCATGATCCTGTTCCAGAATGGCCGGGAAGTGGCCCGCCAGAGCGGCGCCATGAATCAGGCGCAGATCAGCCAATGGCTGCAGTCGAAGGGTATTCGCTAGCCTGATAAGGCTGTTTATTCGCTGGCCGGTCATTAAAACGCCACAATGGCTGAGGCCCTGCCATTGCAGGGCTGAAGACACCTATCCGAGCTGTTCCCACAAAGTTATCCACAGTTTTTGTGGGTAAAGCTGACTTTGCAGCGACATCGACTTTCTTATGGTATGTAGCCAGAATTCGAGCCAAACTGTCTGTAACTCGAAAGGCAGAGTCGGGCAAGCGACGGCCTTACCCGGTTGATCACTCCAACGAGGACCGAATGAGAGCAGTCCTGTTTATCATCATGGCATTCTGGTTCCTTCCAGTTTCGTCCCAAACGCTCAAGATTATGGGTTCGGACGAGAGCTTTCTCCCGTTTTATTACGGCAATGATCTCAGCGAGGGCATTCTGGTCGAGGTGATCAATGAATTCACCAAACAGACCGGTATCGCAGCCGATTTCGTCCCGATGGCGCGTAAACGCCAGGCCTGGGCTCTGGAACGAGGACTGGCCAACGCGGTTTTCGCCAACCCGCTATGGATGCCTTTGCCGGACCAAATGCACGCCGTAGGGCCGTTGTTAACCTGGCGTGACCGCGTGTTCGCGCAAACGGTGCGATTACATCGTCATGAACGAAACGGAGTTCCGGTTTCTTGCAGAGCTGGGGGACGTAGATCCGGAACCTTATAGCACGGAACTGATAGACGCCGAGTGGCCGGTCTATCTTGGGATACTTGAAAACGAGACAGCTTTAATTGAAGCGGCGGAAGCTTTTTTCTCTACCTACACGATTGACGTGGAGGCCATGCTACCCAGACTGCCATGGCCGGACCGTTGAAGAGATTGATGGTCGGTTTGTCGATACGCCAGGCATGCGAGCGGCTTTCCAGGCGTCGTACCAGAATGTCCGCTTTGCAATCTAGCCGCATCCAGGGCACTACTAAACAAAAGCGGACATTCGCGACTCTCCACTGCGAGCCGGTTTTTGATCCAGTCTTGAAGAACGATGAACCGCTTCAATGGTTCGGCAATGCAAAACCATTAACGAAAAGGCAGCCCCATTTGTTCATGAAAGCTGTTCATACGCAGTATTTGAGTATGAATCCGTGAACCGTTCTCGTTAGTTTGGTTGTAGGAAGCTCAGCCAAGCCTTCCAAGAACTGGAAACGTCGACAACATCCGTGACGCGAATAGAGTCATCTGACCGGTGAGCACCAACACGCCCATGACAACGAGTACCAGGCCTGCAAACACTCTCAGCAGTCGACTCCAGCGACTGAACCAGCGCACTCGTCGGCGAAAGTGCTCAATGAATAGGGCAGTTCCCAGGAAGGGAAGAGCCAGCCCTAACGAATAGGCAGCAAGATACAACATACCTGCCTCGGCATTGGCATGGGTGGAGCTGAGCGCCAATATAGCCCCGAGTATGGGACCTATACAGGGTGTCCAGCCGATGGCAAATGCTATCCCCAGAAGAAAGGCGGCAGTGGGACGTCCGCCTTCAAGTGACTGTCCAATGCGCCATTCGCGCTGCAACGCCGGCATGCTCCACCAGCCCAGCATAAACAGACCCATTAGAACGATGAGCACGCCGGCCACCAGGTTGGCCTCTTCACGATAGGCCATCAACCATTGCCCTAAAGCACTTGCGCTTGCTCCCAAGGCAACAAAGATCAGACTGAACCCCATCACAAAACACAGGCTCAGCCAAAGGGCCTTCAACCGATTCGAAGCCTCAGTCAGAGCACCTCCAGTAACAACCGACAGGTAGCCGGGAACCAGAGGTAGCGTGCAGGGTGAAAAAAACGATATGAGACCACCGGCAAACGCGGCGGCAATTCCCCAGGTTGCAAGATCCGGCATCTAGCCTCCTATTGCTGCGAGTGCATCAAGCCGCCCAGAAATCAAATTTGATGCCTTTCTTGGAAGTGCCCTTGTCGATAATGGCCCGCGCGCGCCATAGCATTTTGCCTGTACCGCACTCCGGCAGGGTAAAGGTTCCCTGGTAGACGCCCTGGGCATTCGGTACCAGCTGGGTGCGGACCACGCCCATGTACATTTCAAGCCCTTCAAAATCGACGATTAGGGAGTCTGCTGTCATGTTAGCGAGATGCACACGAATGGGAATTTCTGTCATAGATTCGATGGCTTCATTACCTAAACCGACTGTGATGGCTTGATTGTCCTTTCGCCCGATACACTGACCCTTGAAAGGTGCGCATCCCTCGGTGGCGTAAAAAGTGACACCGGCATCCAGATCTGGCTTCAGGTACTGCGGCAGCACGAAAATTGCAGCGACCATCAGACTGAAACCGGCGATACCGAATAACCATGACCATTTCTTGAAGTGCTGATTCAACGACATTTTCGAGTTACCCGAGATCTAGCGTGAGTGTTGTCTGGTGTCCGTGAGAAATCAGGAAGGACCCTCAGCCTAATTAACGTCCTGACTTTCGCTCCGTTGATAACGGCGCTGGTCTTCCGTCCATAGCGTTTTCAGGTACTCGATCACCAACTGAATTTCCTGGTCGGTGAGGATGTCCTTGAACGCCGGCATCGTCAGCCTATCCGTTTTATTGAAGGGATGTCGCCAGCCCTCGGCAATCATCCTGAACAACATGGCATCGCTGTGGCGCCAGGTGTGGCCTGTCTCATCGTGCGGTGGCGGGGGCATTTCGCCTTTCTCATCCGGTTTGGTCCAGTCGGCAGCACCCTCGCCCTGCCATCCGTGGCAGGCGGCGCAGTATTGCTCGTAAATCTGGCGACCCTCGGCCACCTCGGTCGGCCCACTGTCACTGTTTGGTGGCGCGCCCCCCGCCACCACAAGGGCCGGGGCAACGAGCAAGACCAGCGGGAAAGACCACTTATTCATGAACAGGTACCCATTCGCCAGAGGCGTTCTGCGAAAGCAGATCTCCATCCTCTGTGCCCACCACGAGTCCTTCCTTGAGTGAGAATGTCAGAGCGGTGACTGGCTCGGGTATCTTAAGGCCAGCCCAGCTTTCGCCACCGTCCGAACTGTGGTGAAGTTGCCCCTCGATCACGGCGTAGACGTTCTCCGGGGCAGAAGGATCGTAATCAATAGCAGTCACAGTCCCTCGTAATTCGCCGGCATCGCCCCAGAAGCAGAAACAGTCCATGGAGCGGGCAACGCCGCGGGTGGTGCCAGCGAACAGCCAGCCACTTTCCATACTGCCCGGCATATCCGAGTGCAGGAATGCCTGCACCGGCTCCCGGGGGCCACTGTCTACCTTCACCCATTCGGCACCGCCGTCCCTGGATCGGAACATGCCACTTTCACCGAGATAGACGTAAAGCGTTTCGGCTTGGGTGGCGTGGGCGGCAATCGCCGTGATTCCGAGATCCGGCAGGGTGTCATTGAGGGATTGCCAGCGCTTGCTGGCGTTGTCATAGCGCCAGATACCAAGGCCAGGCCCTGCCAGGTACAGACTTTCGTCCGCGCCCTTTGCCATGGACCGAGGGGGAGCGCCGGAATCGGACGGTGGCAGCGGGATCTCGGTAGTGCTCTGGCCTTCCACGGCAAGCAGGCCGCTATTCCGAAGCACCAGTAGGGCGCCGGAGGCGTCAGTCGTCAGCGCCTTCACTGCTTGGCCATCAGTCGCAGACTGGGCTTGAACCAGACCCGGCATGACGGCAATCAACGCGAACAGGAAAAGCCTGGAAACGCCAGAATTCAGGCGGTAAACCTTCGCTTTCATGGGGCTGACCTCAGTAATCCTTGTGTTCACGGAAAACACCCTGCTTGCCATTGGCGTTAAAAGCGATGACCTGATAATCGTCCTTCCGGCCGGTTTCCATGCCGGGGGTGCCATGGGGCATGCCCGGCACTGATAGCCCAATCGTATTGAACTGCGGGTCCTCAAGGTAGGCGACGATGTCATTGGCCGGCACATGGCCCTCAATCACCAGGTTTCCGATCAGCGCAGTGTGGCAGGACGCCATATCTCGGGGTACGTCGTACTTTTGCTTGATTTCATTAAGGTTGTTGGTTTCAACGATGCGGGTCTCAAAGCCATTGGCCGCGAGGTGCTCGGCCCAGTCCTGGCAGCAACCGCAATTGGGGCTTTTGTAAATGGTGATGGCCTGACCTGTCTTTCCACTCTCGGCTTGCGCAACCGATGACTGGTCAGATTCGTTGGTCTGGATGGCCAAGGTGGTGCCAGCGCCGATAACGACAGCGGCTATACCCGTATAAAGGGCGAGTTTCATGGTCTTCATGGAAAATCCTCGGTTGGAATCGCTTACATGTAGTGCAGGGCGCGGGGATGCACATGCGTCCCCGGCCCATAGCTTCAGTTCATGAGGGTGTCCAAATGGTTATTTGGTGCCGGTGTCTTTGTCTTTCATGCCATCGCCACCATGAGCCTGCATCATCTTCATGCACGCTTCGGTCATGGCTTTGCGGTCTTCTGGGGACATATCGGACATCATCCCCATCATGCCGCCCATACCCTCCATGCCTTGCGAGGACATCATGCCATTTTGCTCGGAATGTCCGGCCATCATGCCGGCTCCTTCGCCGTGGGCAACGGCAGAGAAGAGGGCAACACTGCCTGCCAGAACGGCGGCGGTTACGGTGAGGTTGATTTTTGAATTACGCATTTGATTTACTCCAGTTAAAGTCTCGTTACGGATGGACGGAAGTACGAGACTTTGTTGTAAGAATTAACGTTAAAGAGCTTGCCTCCTAGAGGCAAAAATCCGGGTTAAAACTCAGGAGTGGTGTTCTGGAGGGGGCGTAATAGAAGCCAGGAACGGATCCTGGTAGAAGGTTGATCGTGCGGTCAATACCGGGTGGGAGCCCGTATCGGTAAAACCGATGGAATCCCCCGGTAACAGGGCAACGCTGACGCTGACCCCGCATTTGATCAGCCCACTGGCGCTCGGGCAGGCCATGTCAGGGGCTGAGGCACAATCCGCTTCAGTGTCTGTTGAGGAGCCGGCGCTCTCAGCCTGAGCCATCATCATGGAACCACAATCCGGCATCGCAGTGTCCGCGTCGCTGTCCGCTATTTTGGACATAGCCAATGCCGGTCCGCTTATCACCAGAAGCAGTGATAGCAGTGCGGAAATTAGTTGGCGGATCGTTGCGGTCATCCTGATTCCAAGCACCAAGCTGTAAAGGTTCAACGCTGTGACACACAGCTCGACTTTTAGTTCACCAAATCCTAGCAGTTTTTATTTCAATGACACAACGCCATCGATATCCAAAGGCTCAAGGTGAATTCACTTTGACCATTCTGACAAAAGTCTTGACCTTAAACCGTGCTTCAACGTTATTTTCTCAAAAATGCTCAACTGCAACTGTTTACCGCATAAGCGGTGAAAATGAGCAACCAACAACCACGGTAAAAATGAGGGACGATAATGAGAGGAGGACCGGTGGGTTTGCTGACAGGGCCACGGCGTTGGTGGTTGTTTGGCGCCTTCGGGGTCATCGCGGGACTCACCTTTGGCTGGGAACAGCTGGTGATATTCGGGCTCGCTCCCATACTGATCAGCCTCCTGCCCTGCCTGATCATGTGTGGTCTTGGGTTGTGCATGATGAAGTGCAAGGACAAATCGGGCTCGGTGACAACGGTTGAGCAGACCAAGGAGACTGGTAGCGCTTAGCTTTGCACCTGAAAATAGCGCATCATCCCTGCATCCTCATGTTCCATGTTATGACAGTGGTAGATGTAAAGGCCGTCAAAGCGCTCGAATTTCATCGCCACCTGAACCGTTTCACGAGGCATAACCAGAACCGTGTCGTGCCAGCCACTGTCTACCAGGCCCTGCTGTAGACTGTCCGAGTTGCCGCCTCGTCGCCCTACAACGTTGAATTGCAAGCCATGAATATGCATCGGGTGAGGCATCGGTGTGCTGTTGTGGAATTCCCAGATTTCCGTGTCACCAAGGCGGACTTTTTCGTCATCAGCAACATTCGTTCCGTCAAACCGCCGGCCATTCATGGCAAATCCCCGCATCATCACCGGGCTTAACTCGAACGACCGGATTCGCGTATTGCTGTTTACCGGTATTTTTTGCCGCTGCACACCTAGCTGTGCCGGTAAAGGTTCGCTGGCCTTTAATGACTTGGACACCTCCAGCCTGGCCAAGGGGAATCGGCTGCCAAGGGGCAGGGCGTTGCTGCCCATCATGCCCATTCCGTCCATCATACCTCCGCTCATCATGCCTGCCCGGAAACGGTCACTGATAAGCTCCAGCGTATCACCCGGCTGGAACTCGGAAAGATCGACCCATATATCAAGCCGCTGAGCCGGAGCCAGCACGGCGTAAGGCCTGTCTTCCGGTTCCTGAAGAAGGCCGCCGTCTGCACCGATAACGGTGACAGGTCGCCCGTCGCTCCAGGCCAGTTTGTAGATGCGGGCGTTGGACCCATTGAGGACTCGAATTCTGTAGGGGCGGGTGGCAACCTTGCGGGTGGTTGGAGGCGCCCCGTTAGCCAGCACTCTATCCCCCAGAAAACCGTGCATACGGTCCATCATGGACCCCATGCCACGGCCCATGTAAACCAGTTCATTGTTACCAGCAAAGGTGCGGTCCTGAAGCACCAGCAGCAGCTCGTTATCGCCCGACGGCAATTTGAGGTCCGCTTCTTCCTCGTCTTCAACGATCAGGAGTCCGGCCAACCCTGCGTAACTTTGAAATCCTACGCGACCACCTTGCTTGCCGTGGGCATGAGAGTGGTACCAGAACAGTCCGGCCCGGTCCAATACCTCGAAGCCAACAGTCATTGTCTCGCCTGGGCGGATCGGTAGTCTTGGCTGTCCGTCTACGTCGGACGGCACGTGAAGTCCGTGCCAGTGGACGGTGGTGTCCTCTGGCAGCTCATTGTGAATATGGATTTTGACGGTTTGGCCGCGGCGTAGCCGGATCGTTGGGCCGAGGTAACTGTCCGGATTTTCGGAGACTGTGTTTTTTGGACCTTTCAGCAATTCCGCCCTATAGCGCCACACTTCACTGGGGGCGCCCGGAAGTATGGGCACCGAATCGGGCATGGCGTAAAGATTCAGTTCAACATCGTATTTATCGGAGTCAAGGCCGAGCGTTTTCGATCCACTCGTTTTTACCTCTCCATCACACCCGGTAAGCAGAAGTCCCGGCGACAGCGTGAGAAGGACGCCGGTGCCCGCCACAGCCTGAAGGACTGTTCGCCGATGGACACTTTTACTCCGGTTCATCACTTATTCCTCAGATATTTAATCAGTGCCAAAATCGCGAGTATCAGGAGCACAACCAAAAGAATCATCACAATCATCATGAATAGCCCCATACCTCCCATGCCCTGCATCATGTTGCCCCCCATCATGCCTTCTCCCATGCGCCCGGGCTCATCAGCGAATGCAAAAAGGGACAGGAAAAGTCCCACAACCAGCGTAGATAGCCTCTCAAATACCTTCATTACAGTGTGTCTCCGTATTTTTGCCCCACTTGATTTAAAAAACGGGGGACCTTGGCCCAGTTTGGTGCATCGCCCCCGATCCGACAATGCATGAAAAATACCTTGACCTTAAAGTTTACTTTAAGGTTATGGTTAGGATAAGTCATTGACCACTCGTTTTGAGGTGCAGGAATGAAAACGTTCAATATCGGCGAACTCTCTGAAAAAAGCGGCGTGGCCAGCCATGCCATTCGCTTTTACGAGCGGGAAAATCTCATGCCAGAGCCTGCCCGAACCCAATCGAATTATCGTCGTTACCCCGAGGATGCGATCGCCAGGCTGCAATTCATCATCCACGCCAAGCAATGGGGTTTCACCCTTGATGAGATTCGCGAACTCCTGATGCTTCAGGACGCCAATGGCGACCGCGCCGAGGCCAAGCGAATTGCAAAGAAGCAACTGGAAAAAATCCGGCATCAGATTCAGAGCCTGTCCCGCATTGAGGCCGTCCTGTCTGAAACACTGAAGGAATGCTCCGGTGAGGGGCCGATGGATGGCTGCCCGATTGTTGAAGCTATAGCCCAGCAAGGGTGAAGCTGGCAATCGCCTGCGGATGCATTGATTTAGAGGCACACAGTTATCTGTGCCGAGGAGCTAAACGGGTATGCAACGAATAGAAATTCGTGTTGATGGAATGTCTTGCGCTTCGTGCGTCGGACGGATTGAAAAGGCGCTCATGGGTCAGCGCGGCGTTGCGGAATCCCAGGTGAATCTGGCGACCGGAAAAGCCACCGTGAAATTTGACCAGCCGGCCACGCCGGCCACGCTAATCGACTTGATTAAGGAGGCGGGTTATCAGCCACGAGTACAGTCGGCTGAAATTCCGGTCATCGGAATGACCTGTGGCTCCTGCGTATCCCGGGTTGAGCGGGCATTGAACAAGCAACCCGGCATGGTCAAGGCCAGTGTCAATCTGACTACCCAGAAAGCGTTTGTGGAGTTCCTGTCTGACACCTTGTCAGTGCCGCGAATTCATCAGGCTATCCGCGACGCAGGGTATGAACCTCAGGAGCCGGACGCCAATAGCGAAACGGAAGAGCAGGACAGGGAGGGCATCGACCTCCGCCGGAAAGTGATCTTCGCTGCGGTGTTGACCATTCCGGTAGTTCTGATTGCCATGGGTAAGATGATCCCCGCTCTTGAATCTCTATATTCCAGCTTTTTGCCCCATCGGGGGTGGATGGCTATTGAGTGGCTACTAACCACGCCGGTGTTGTTTTATGCCGGATTGAGGTTTTTCCGGTCCGGGTACACTGAATTGCGCCATGTCAACCCTGGCATGAACAGCCTGGTTATGATCGGCACCAGCGCTGCCTATTTCTACTCCGTCGCAGCACTGCTGGTTCCAGGATTCTTTCCCGCCGGTACCGCCGAGAGTTATTTCGAGGCAGCGGCAGTAATCGTGACGCTCATTCTGCTGGGACGCTACTTTGAGCACGTCGCCAAAGGCCGGACGTCGGAGGCAATCAAAAAACTTCTGCAATTGCAGGCCAAGACCGCCCGTGTCATTCGGGATGGGGAAGCCGTCGAAGTGCCCATCGAAGCCGTGGTACCTGGTGACCGTATCCAGGTGCGCCCGGGAGAGCGGGTTCCTGTTGATGGCGTGGTGGAGGAAGGCCAATCCTACGTGGACGAGTCCATGATCAGCGGCGAGCCCGTTCCCGTGGCCAAACAGAAAGACGCCGAGCTGGTGGGTGGAACCATCAATAAGAACGGTTCCCTGACGTTCCGGGCTACGAGGGTCGGTGCGGACACCGTTCTGGCACAGATCATCAGAATGGTGGAATCGGCCCAGGCTGATAAACCCCCGATTCAGGCGCTGGCCGACAAGATAGCGGGAATTTTCGTTCCCATTGTGATTGTGCTCGCGATTCTGACGTTCATCACCTGGTTCAGCTTCGGGCCCGAGCCGGCACTGTCCTTTGCCTTCGTCACGACGGTCAGCGTGCTGCTGATTGCCTGTCCCTGCGCGATGGGCCTGGCCACGCCAACAGCGATTATGGTCGGAACCGGTAAGGGTGCCGAAATGGGTGTGCTGTTCCGCAAAGGGGCGGCCCTGGAGACACTGTCTCGGATGGACACCATCGTCCTCGATAAAACCGGCACCCTGACTCGGGGCCAGCCTGAGCTGACAGATTTCATCCTGGTGGAAGGCCGCGAGGATGAGGTCCTGGCCTGGGTTGCGGCTGTGGAGACCGAAAGTGAACATCCCATCGGGGAAGCCATCGTCAAGGGCGCAAGGGATCGGGGCCTCACGTTACCCGCGATCAGTGAATTCCAGGCGGAGCCGGGCTACGGCATCCAGGCACAGGTGGCCGGGCGCCGGATCAATGTGGGCGCGGATCGTTATATGCGCCGCCTCGGTATCGACCTGGCCAGCGTCGCCGACGATGCGGTTTCACTTGCTGAAAAAGCCAAATCCCCGCTGTATGTTGCCGTCGACGGACGCCTCGCCGCGCTGATTGCTGTGGCCGATCCGCTCAAGAACGGCTCGGTGGAAGCGATTGCTGCGCTCAAGTCGTCAGGACTCAGCGTGGCCATGCTCACCGGTGACAATCGCGCCACCGCCGAGGCGATTGCGCGGCAAGCCGGCATCGAACGGGTGCTTGCGGAGGTATTGCCGGACCAGAAAGCGGCCGAAGTGAAACGCCTGCAAGATGAAGGTGCCCGGGTTGCTTTTGTGGGTGACGGTATCAATGACGCACCGGCCCTGGCGCAAGCCGATGTGGGTATCGCCATCGGCACCGGTACCGACATTGCCATCGAGGCCGGCGACGTGGTTCTGATGCGCGGCGACCTCCGGGGCATCGTGGATGCTGCAGCGCTCTCCCGGCGCACCCGCAAAACGATCCTCGGCAATTTTGTCTGGGCCTACGGATACAATCTGGCACTGATCCCCGTAGCCGCAGGTGTTCTGTTCCCGTTTACCGGTTACCTGCTCAACCCCATGCTGGCTGCGGGTGCCATGAGCCTTTCCAGTGTATTTGTGGTGACCAATTCCCTCCGGCTGGGCCGGTTCAAATCCAATAGCGGAAGCTCCGTGGAGAGCAGTATCAGCGAAAGCGGAGCCGCACAGGCCAGTGTCTCGTAAGAGGCCTGGCACACACAGAATCAGGAGATTGACATGATGACGAATGAGGCATGCATGTTTGGAATGGCGGGAATGGGGTTGATATCCCTTTTGCTCATCGTCGCCTTGGTACTTGGCGTCGCAGCCCTCGGCAAGTACCTGTTTTCGAAAAACAGGGACGATTCTGGACGCGCGAGTAAGAACGCCAGAGGAGACTATGACTACCACCCTGAACCATGAATTTCATCGGGTACCCATGGCAGGCATGGGAGTTAGACCGAACGCAAAAGCAAAAGTAGTCGGGGTTCTGCTCTTGCTGGTTGCACTGGCTGCGATCTATTGGGTCATGCTGGAGACCGGAGCATTGACCACCGTGACCAACAAGGCGGCCTTGTCGGAATGGATTGACCAACTGGGGTATTGGGGGCCGGTGGGTATCATTGGCCTGATGATCACGGCCATTGTCCTGAGCCCGATCCCCAGCGCCCCGATCGCCATGGTTGCCGGTGCGGCCTATGGATCGCTATGGGGAACAGTCATCGTAGTTATCGGTGCTGAGGCCGGCGCACTGATCGCTTTCGCCATTGCTCGATCCTTGGGGTACGACGTTATCCATCGCTGGAGGCGGGTACGTCCGGTATTGAATTGGCTGGGCAAGGACCGCTCCCAGGGCGGGTTGATGCTTGTCATTTTTGCGTCGCGATTGGTGCCCTTTATCTCCTTCGATGCCGTCAGCTATGCAGCCGGCCTGACACCGATCGCGTTCTGGCGATTCGTGGTCGCAACTCTGGCCGGTGTTATTCCGACAGCGTATTTGATCACAGCGTTTGGTGGCTTGCTCATGGCATCTGAGTCCGGGGTGGTGACCGGGCTTCTGATCCTGGTCAGTGGCATTACCCTGTTACCGATTGTTGCCAAGCTGCTCATGGCTCGCCTAAGGCACCAGAAAGCGTCCGAACTTGCATGATAGAGGTTGGGTTGAAGGCGCCTTGGCAAATACTCATCCCGCACAGCAGGACAGCTGTTTCACGTCTTTGGTGAAGGTTTGCGCGCAGAGCTTGAGGCCTTCCACCATGGTCAGATAAGGAAACAGTTCATCGCCGATGTCCTGCACGGTCATCCGTGACCGAAGTGCAATGACTGCCGTCTGGATCAGTTCACCGGCTTCCACGGCTACCGCCTGCACCCCCAGCAAGCGTCCCGAATCGCGCTCGGCCACCATCTTAATAAAGCCATGGGTGTCGAAATTCACCAGCGCTCGCGGCACGTTTTCCAGATCCAGCAGACGGGTGTCCACATTGTAGCCCTGCTTGAGCGCTTCGGCCTCTGTCAGGCCAACTGTGGCGACCTGAGGGTCGGTAAACATCACCCCCGGCATGGCGCTGAGATCCAGGGTGGCCTCGCCTCCCGTCATGTTGACCGCAGCCCGGCTGCCCCCGGCAGCGGCGACGTAGACAAACTGCGGCTGATCGGTGCAGTCACCGGCGGCATAGACACCGGGGACCGTGGTTTGCAGTTGCCCATCCACCTGAATCGCGCCACGGGAGGTTTCCACACCGATGCCCGCCAGGTTCAGGTTTTCGGTATTGGGTATCCGGCCGGTCGCCACCAGCAGTTGATCAGCTCGTAAGGTACCGGCATTGGTCTCGATAACGAATTCATTGTCGGTATAGTCCACACGGCTGGCCTGGGTCTGCTTGAGCACCTCGATGCCCTCGCGCCTGAACGCCGCCTCTATGGCCTCACCGACGGCGGGTTCTTCACCGGATAGCAGGCGGCTGCGGGCCAACACGGTGACCTTGCTATCCAGCCGGGCGAACGCCTGGGCCAATTCCAGGGCAACAAAACCGGCGCCGATAACGATCAGCCGTTCAGGCACAGTAATTAATGCCAGCGCACTGGTGGAGGTGAGATAAGGCGTCTCAGCCAGCCCCGGTATCGACGGCTCTGCGGGGCGGGCGCCAGTGCCAATAAAGGCGCGATCGAAATGGACGTTCTGCTCGCCGCCCTCGTTCAACTGGACCACCAGGTTATTGCCATCGACAAACCGGGCTTCACCGTTCAGGACCGTGATTGCCGTCTGGTCGCGCAGAATCCCTTCGTACTTGGCGTCGCGCAGTTCCTCGACACGCGTCTGCTGTTGCTGAAGCAGTTTCGCCCGGTCCACCTTCGGTATCTGGGCGCTGACGCCCCCGTCAAATGGGCTCTCCGTGCGCAGATGCGCGATATGCGCGGCACGAATCATGATTTTCGACGGCACGCAGCCGGTATTCACGCAGGTACCACCAATAATGCCGCGCTCGATCAGGGTGATGCGGGCGCCACGCTCCGCGGCCTTCAGGGCAGCCGCCATGGCTGCGCCGCCGCTACCAATCACAGCGATATGCAGGTTTTTGTCACTATTCATTCCGAGTTCCTTGAATTACTGGGGCATTGTCACGGCAGGCGCCGAGTCGCGTGTAACAGAGGGCGCCTGGAGTCCTTTATCACAACTCACTTACTGTCCGTTTCCAGGGATTTCAGGGTGGAGGGATAGCCGACATCGCCCGTTGCCTGGGTTAAGGCTTCCACCGATGTTCGTGTGTCGTCAAAGGTAATCACGGCTTCTCGATCCGGATAGCTCACGTCGACTTGTGAAACACCGTCCACCTTGTTCAAGGCCAGCTTGATGGTAATGGGGCATGCGGAACAGGTCATCCCCGGAACCGAAAGCGTCACTGTCTGCATGGCGGCCCAAGAGGGCATGCTGAGCAGGGCGAAAAGCAACGTCATGGCAAAGCGCATTTTCATGGGACAATCTCCTTTCAATAAAACAGAGGAAGAGCATAGGGAAACAACAGGGCGACCAGTATCAGTGCCGTTACTGCCCAAAAGATCACCTTATAAGCCGTTCGCACCCGTGGTACGGCACACACTTCACCGGTTTGACACTGTTCCACTGGCCGGAAGATTTGACGCCAGGCGAAGAACATGGCCACCAATGCAACGCCGATGAAAATCGGGCGGTAAGGTTCAAGAGCCGTGAGGTTGCCCATCCAGGCGCCGGAGACACCCAGCGCGACAAGTACCAGCGGTCCGAGGCAGCAGGCCGAAGCCAAAAGGCCCGCAATACCTCCCGCAGCCAAGGGGACACGCCCCGATTTGGAATTCGACATAACGCTGACACCTTTCATGGTTTCATTCGATGAGATAAGATTACTTCCGTAGTCAGCTACGGAGTCAAGGGGTATGCCGGATAAAGCGAATTCATTGACCATCGGTGGCCTGGCGAAGGCTGCCAACGTCCATGTCGAGACAATCCGCTATTACCAGCGGCGACGTCTAGTACCGGAGCCGGAACGTCCTCCAGGTGGTATTAGGCGCTATGGTCCAGCTGATATCGAGCGGTTAATGTTCGTGAAAACGGCTCAGCAGCTGGGCTTCAGTCTTGTCGAAATCAGTGACCTGCTACAACTTGAAGATGGCGCTCACTGCCAGGAGGCCAGCGCTCTGGCCGAGCACAAGTTGCGGGACGTGCGTGAGAAAATCGACCAACTGGGGAGAATCGAGAAGGTACTGGGCGAGATGGTTGAGCAGTGCCATGCCCATCCGGACAATATTACGTGCCCATTGATTGCATCATTGCATGAGGGGGGCAATGGGGGAAACGATCAACGTGAAAGAACATGATTTTCACTCGACTGAGGGCTCGAGGGAGAGCGGATGTTTTATCCCCGGATAGTCCCCACACCCAAGCTTCTGAGGAACTTATGTGCGCCGCCAACATCTTGCTCTGGTAGCCGCATTGGCGGATACGGTGATGGAGCGTGTCTGTTTGCACCTCCGTCAATGTAGGTTAAAGTGGACGATTATCTTCCCACGCGGAAGATGTTTTAGCTGTTCTGTAATCAGGATATCAGTGCGATGACCACACGGCTTATGGGACTGGCAGTACTACTGCTCGTGGCTCTTCTCCCCGTTGCACAGGGAGTTGCCGCGACCTCTTTTGAGGCGGAACCCATGGCCGAGGCTTGTGTCATGTTGCCAGACACCCAGGTGATGCATGACTGCGCCGGGCTCAATGCCGAGGGCAGCTGCAGTAGCCCGTGTTCAACGTCCCATGTCGGGAAATCTGCAATTAGAGACTCGGTAGTGCTGTTATCTTCCCCCTGCCCGAAAGGCTATTATTCTCATTCCGGCCGTGTACTTTCTGGCCCAGACCCTTTTCCTCCCAAGTATTCAACAGTGTCCTGAACCTTTGATTACCAGAGGCTTTCGCTTCGAGTGCCTGTCGTTTGGCCTTGCGCGGTAGACCACCACGTAGGCAGCTTTGCTGGTGATTTTATCGACTGATGAATACATGAAAACGGGAACGTATCTGTGATGTCATTCTATCTGGAATACCTGGTGCGCGGCATGACCGTGCTCTGCCATAAGCTTTCGGGTTTCAGCGGGACGCCAGGGCTGCTGTACAAGGATTCGAGCGGACAATGGCGGGGCCAGACTGGTGTGCCCAGCCAGGAAGCGCTCGGCAGGATGCTGGGAGTCACGGAGTAATGGATCAGTTGCCCTCATTACTCATTGCCGGCCAGATCATGATGGCGGTTATGGCAGGTCTACTGCTGAACCTGACGCCCTGCGTGCTGCCCGCGATCCCCATCAAGGTCCGGACCATCCTGCGGGAGGCGGGCGGCCAGAGGTCCCATCGGGTGCTGGCCGCGCTGGCATTCACGGCCGGAACACTCACCTTTTTCCTGACGCTGGGCGGCCTGACCGCACTGCTGCAGTGGAACTGGGGCACGTTGTTCCAGTCAACGCTGTTCGTGGCCGTCCTGGTTGCGTTGATGGTCGGGTTTGCGGTGATTACCTGGCTCGATCTGCCCATCCCCGTCCCGACATTCGCCGCCTCGGCGCATGGCCGGCGTTACTTTGAAGCCTATGTATCCGGGCTGTTGAGTGCGATCCTGGCCGCGCCCTGCGCAGGCCCTTTCTTGGGGGGCGTACTGGCCTTTGCCGTTACCCAGCCGGCGCCGGTCATCATGGGGATATTCGGCAGTATCGGGCTGGGGCTGTCGTTGCCCTATGCGGTACTGATGCTCAGGCCCGAGTGGCTGAGTCGTTTGCCCAAGGCGGGCCCCTGGACCGTAGCCATTCGTGAAGTGCTCGCGCTGATATTGCTGGCCGCCGCCGTCTTTTTCAGCGCGAGCCTGGTGCCCAAAGCGGTATACCCCTGGCTGTGGTGGGCCTGGCTGGCGCTGGTGCTGGTCTGGGGTCTCCGCCGCTTCGTTCAGGGGAACGGTGCCGTGCGCGTGATCACTGCAACGGCGACAGGCCTTGCCTTGGTGGTGACAGTGGTATTCGCATCTCCGTTGGGCAGCGGCGAAGACGAGCTTGTCTGGCAACCCTACTCAGCAGAACTCCTGGCGGACACAAAAGCCCGTGGCACACCGTATTTGCTGGAGTTCACTGCGGACTGGTGCATCAACTGCAAAGTCCTGGAGCGCACCGTGTATAAAGAGCCCGCTGTGGCCGAAGCCGTGGAGCGAGCCGGCATGGTGCCGATTCAGGTGGACGTGACAGCAAGCGATCCCGAAAAAGACGCATTGTTAACCGCGACGGGTGGGCAAGCTTTGCCTTTTGCGGCGATTTTTGACGCTGACGGCACCGTTGTCGCCCGTTTCACTGGGCTCTTTGATACCGACAGCCTGGTCGAGGCGATCAACCGCACCGAGAATTCACAACCCTAGATACTGGAGATGAACCATGACAACCCAAGCCAAAGTATTGCTGACCGGCATAGCGGTTTTTCTGATCGCGATCGCGGCGTTCATGTTGATCGGTACCAATTCCGGAAAGGCCCCTGGCTCAGCCCAGCCTGAACAAGCCAGTTCCGACCCCCAGGCGCCAGTTGCCCGCACGGGGTTGGCAGATTCTTCCGATAAGGTCCGCCTCAATCTTGCGGAAGGCGGCAAAGCCCTGATAGGGGAGACCGGTGAAATCGTTCTGACACTGGACATTGAACCGGGCTGGCACGTGAATGCGAATCCAGCCTCCATGGAGTTTCTGATCCCCACCGTCGCCAAGTCTTCGGCTGGCGGCCAGTCGCTCGATATTCCGACGGAGTACCCGCGCGGCCGGGTCAGTGACATTGTGCTGGGTGACACCGCCCTGGAGGTGTACGACGACGGTGCGAGCATCCGGCTGCTGCCAGATGAAAAACAGACCACCGCGCTGAAAGAGGCAGGCAAGCTTGACATGACAGTACGGGTGCAAGCCTGCAGTGACGAGGGCGTTTGCCTGGCACCGGCTGACCTGCCCGTTTCGCTGAATCTGGACGAGACCAAGCCACAATAACCCGGGATTCCCTTCGGAAAACAACTCAAATGGAGAGTGACTGTGAACAGTGTATTCAGAGTATTGCTGATTGCCATGGTTGCCCTGGGTAGCACCAATGCCATGGCCCATTCCATGGAGGATGTGGAGGCCTCGTTGAATGAGAAAGAGCGGTATGCCCAGTTTGTGGATCAGCCGGCCCCTGAATTTGATCTTACAGGCGTTGATGGCAATACCCTTTCCCTTGCCGACTTAAACGGCAAAACCGTTGTGCTCAATTTTCTCTACACGCGCTGTACCGAGGCCTGCCCTTTTCATATGAACCTGATACGACAGTTGCAAACCGGGGTTGAAGAAGAAGGGCTGAGTGAAGAGGTGGTGTTCATCACCATTGCCACGGACCGGGAAGATGTTGCCGGGACCCGGGACAACATGCGCGCGTATGGCGACAATTTCGACCTGAACCCCGATAATTGGCACTTTCTGTACCGGGGCGAAGGTGAACCGCCCGGGTTGACGTCGGAGCTCGCCAAAGCCTACGGCGTTCAGTTCAGGGATACGGGCGAGGGGGTACAGGTCCATGGTGTGGTAACCCACGTGATTGACCCGGAAGGGCAGATGCGGGCCCGGTTCCATGGATTGAAATTCAAGCCTGAGCATCTGGTGACCTACCTGACGGCCATTGCCAAAGGCCCCAACGCGGCAGCCGGTGATGGGTTCTGGGGCCGGCTGCATGGGCGCATTGAAGCGTTGCTACAGAGCGAGTAACGCGTGGGGCGCCATGCGGGCAGCAAACCGACCACTTTAATCAGGAGAAATGTCTAATGAGTCACCAGCGCATATCCGCCGCCCGTGGAATCGCCGTAGTCCTTTTCGCGCTTGCTATTTCCATAGCCGCCCCAGTTATGGCTGCAGGGAAGGTTCCGAAGTCGGTGGGGCCCCAGGGTTTCCTGATCTGGGAGTCCCCTCGCACTCTGCCCGAGCTGGCTTTTGAGGACGAAGACGGCAGGCCGCTGACACTGGCTGACTTTAAGGGTAAGGCGATATTGCTCAATATCTGGGCGACCTGGTGCCTGCCTTGCCGTGAGGAAATGCCGACGCTGGACTCACTTCAGGCTCAACTGGGCGGCGAGCAATTTGAAGTGGTCGCGCTGTCCGTTGACCACTCAGGCATCAGCGTTGTTGAAAAATTCTACCGGAAAACCGGCATCCAACATCTACGCCAGTATATTGATCCGTCGACACTGGCGACCTCAACACTGGGCATAGAAGGTGTTCCTACAACGCTGCTGATTGATCACGACGGTCGCGAAATTGGCCGTCTGGTCGGTGCCGCGGAATGGGACAGCCCGGCCATGGTGGATTTGATGACCCGCACCATTGAAGGGGTTCCGGACTGACTGGATTTACGCAATTGAAAAGGCAGGTGCGTAATGCTTCAAGCTACTACTGCATGCTTCCTTCGCTGAGCCCTTCGAGAACCCCGCAGGCCTCAATTTCCCGATCATCGTTACAACTCGCTCGCAGCGACACAAGTTGTTTCTCCAGTACCTGCAGATCGGTTATCTGAGACCGTACTTGAGCGATGTGATCATCAAGCAAGGTGTTGATGGCCCTGCAAGGCTGATGGGGCGCGCCCTGATAACGCTGTAACTCGTGAATTTCAGCGAGTGACAGCTCGAGTATTCTGCAGCGCCGGATGAAGGCCAGTCGCTCAACATGCCGTTCAGTGTAAATACGGTAGCCGTTGTCCTGACGATCCGGCGGCGGTAACAAGCCCTCTCGCTCATAGAAACGGATGGTCTGGGTGTCGACCCCTACGGACCGTGCCAACTGACCAATGCGCATCGGGTTTCTCCTCAACAGATGGTATCTGCTTTATTGACCTTATAGTGGCTATATGGTTTTAAATCATAATCCGACAATACTCAAGTGGAGCCGTATCATGAGTAAACCCTGTGAAGACGCCTGTGGCTGCGAAGCAACACCCGCCGAGGGTAATGCCGGGTCGGGGGCCTCTGAAGCGTCCGGCAACTGGATCAGTGTGTATACCGTACCGAAGATGGATTGTCCTTCGGAGGAACGGATGATTCGACTGGCCCTGAACGGTTTTGAAGACATTCGCGGGCTGTCCTTCGACCTGTCTGATCGGCGGTTGAAGGTTGTGCACGATGGCGAGGCTGAGCCTATCACCGCGAAGCTGGCAACCCTCGGGCTGGGAGCTTCGCTTCAGGAAACGGCCGCTGCCGACCCTGAGTCAATCAAGGCGCTCGGGGGTACGGCTATCTCGGCCGAGCAGGAGTCCGGCACCCTGCGTTGGTTGCTCGGTATCAATGCCGTCCTGTTTGTGGTGGAAATGACGGCCGGCCTGATCGCGCACTCCACCGGTTTGATTGCAGAATCCCTGGACAATTTTGCCGACGCGGCCGTGTATGGGCTCGCCCTGTATGCGGTTGGGCACAGCGTGAAAATGCAGGTGCGTGCGGCGCATCTTGCGGGCGTACTCCAACTGATACTGGCTGTGGGCGTACTTGCAGAGGTGGTGAGGCGCTTTGTCTTCGGCAGTGAGCCTGAGTCGCTGGTAATGATGGGGATTGCGTTCATCGCATTGATCGCCAATACCACCTGTCTGCTGCTGATATCCAAACATCGGGAGGGCGGTGCCCACATGAAGGCGAGCTGGATATTCTCAGCCAACGATGTGGTCATCAATCTGGGGGTCATTACCGCTGGCGCCCTGGTCGCGTGGACTGGCTCCAATTACCCGGACCTGATCATCGGCAGCATTGCGGGGATTATCGTACTCAACGGTGCCAGGCGCATCCTGGCGCTTAAGGGTTAAATAATGTCCATCGTTGCCAAAAAACACTTGCCGTATGGCCTGCTGGCGATTTCGGGCCTGATTGCGGCGTCTGATCAGGTTGTAAAATGGCTGGTCCAGCAGTCAATGGCGTATGGCGAGTCGATTCCGGTGACCCCGTTCTTTAACTGGGTGCATGTCTGGAACACCGGCGCCGCATTCAGCCTGTTTGCCGATGGCGGAGGTTGGCAGCGATACTTTCTTATCACAGTCGCGGTAGTTGTCTCGATTGTACTGATCGGGCTGATTGTTCAGTGCCGCCGCAGGGGAGAAGCCATCGCGTACAGCCTTATTCTTGGCGGTGCCATGGGCAACCTGATTGACCGTATATTTCGTGGCTATGTTGTGGATTCCTTTGATGTCTATTGGCAATCCTGGCACTGGCCAGCCTTTAACCTTGCCGATATCGCCATTGTGCTGGGCACCGTGCTTTTCCTCTATGTCAGTTTCATACCCGAAAAATCGGGCACGAACGTCGAGCTCGATGGATCAGGCTAAAAAACATCTGACAAACGCCTTGACCTTAAAGTTGACTTTAAGGATACCGTCTGTACTGACAAACCGAGAACGACAGCCAAAGCAAAGGAGAATGAAACGATGACATTGCAACTTGGAGAAACCGCTCCCGATTTCACCGTCGCATCCACCGAGGGAAACATTCAGTTTCATGAGTGGCTGGGAGACGACTGGGCCGTGCTGTTTTCACACCCCGCCGACTACACCCCGTCTGTACCACAGAGCTCGGTGCCTTCGCGAAGCGTAAGGACGAGTTCGCCAGTCGCGGTGTGAAGCTGATCGGGGTATCTGTCGACCCGCTCGACTCTCATAACGACTGGGTGAAGGATATCGAGAAAACCCAGGGCACCGGGCTCAATTTTCCCCTGCTGGCAGACAAGGATCAGGTGGTTGCCGACCTGTACGGAATGATCCATCCAAAAGCCGACCCCAAGGTGACTGTTCGAACGGTATTTATTATCGATTCCGCGAAGAAAATCCGTCTGATGCTGACGTATCCCCCTAGTACCGGGCGCAATCTGGACGAGATCCTGCGCGTCATTGATTCGCTCCAGCTGACCGACAACCACAAAGTGGCCACGCCGGTGGACTGGAAGAATGGCGAGGATGTGATCATCGTTCCGTCGCTCTCCAACGAAGAGGCCAAAGAGCGTTTCCCTGACGGATGGGATGAGCAGACACCGTATCTGCGCGTTACCCGCCAACCTGGTCGGAAGTAACAGGGAGTTCGTCAGCCAGCCGGGCGGCTGGCTGACGAAGCGATACCTGAGAACCCCTCACCGATAGGTTCGGTCATCGCCGAACCCTTAACCGAACACGGCCCCGAAATGCTTACCCTGACAATCCCTGAAGTTGGTCTCTTCGCGTTGTTGATTGCACTTTGCCTGTCGCTGCTTCAGGCGACCGTGCCCTTGCTGGGAGCCGCCACCCGGCGCCCGTTGTGGATGGCATTTGCAGAGCCTATGGCATGGGGGCAATTTGTTTTTCTACTGATTTCTTATGCCAGCCTGACCGCCAGTTTTCTTCTGGATGATTTCAGCGTGGATTATGTGGCCCGTAATTCCAACTCGATGCTGCCCTGGTACTACAAGTTCACCGCCGTCTGGGGCTCTCATGAAGGCTCGGTGCTGTTATGGAGTCTGATTCTCAGTGGCTGGGGCTTTGCCGTCAGTCTGTTTTCCCGCCAGTTGCCACGGGATATCCCGAGACCCGCATCCTGCTGCGTGGTGATGCTCATTTCGCCAACGTGGAATTGATGCAACTGGCGCTCGACGATCCGTACACCGATTTTCTGTTCGGCCTGGCCGGCAACAGCCGTCTGAAAAAACTGGCCGAGCCACACCTGCAATCCACCCGGCGGCTGCACGATACCCGCTGCCATAACGCTCGCCTCGCGGAACAGGCCCCGCCGCAACGCTCGCGCACCTTCCACGAGATCGATTATCAGGCCCGTTCCTGGCCACAGGCGTTTCGCACTGTCCTGAAAGCCGAAACCATGGCCCTCGGCGATAACCCCCGCTTCGTCGTCACCTCCCTGGAAGAGTCAACCCCGGAAATACTGTACGCCGAGCTGTATTGCGCCCGGGGCCAGGACGAGAATTTCATCAAGATGATGAAAAACGACCTGGCCAGCGACCGCACCTCGGATTGCCGCTTTGCGGCCAACCACCTGCGCCTGTTTTTCTCCTGCGCCGCCTATGTACTGCATCACGCCTTGCGCGCCGAACTGTTGCAAGGCACCGAGTTGTCTCAGGCCCAGCCCTCGACGGTCATCATCAAGCTGTTCAAGCTGGCCGTACGGGTGGTGCAGTACAAAGACCGCATCAAGCTCCACCTGCCAGGTAGCTGCCCGGTCAAGGCCCTTCTGCACACAGTCACCGAACGGTTATATCGCCTGCCTCGGCCCAGGTTAAACACCGGCTGAGCCGCTGTCGGCGCTCACCTCCATCTCGGGCTCGGGAGGCCTTCCCTCGCCCGGACGCTGGAATTGATCAAATAATAAACACTTAAGGCCGGTGACTGGATGACATCAGAGCGACATTGGCGCGCATACTACACTAATAATTCTCATATCTGGGCGTAATGGGCTAACCGAGAAAATTTCGTGGCTGCTGCTTGGGGTGTTTATGAAATGTTCGGGTTAGATGCGTAACTAGACTCCTTGGTTCCTGGATGCCGCAGACGCTGTCAGCTCCAGTCGAGGATCACCCTGGGGTTTCGATCAGGTTTCTCCAGTCGTAAACAAAAGCGAACGTTCGAGTGAGGGATTTACGCCAGAGCCTCCAAGCAAATCACAGCCATTTCATCCAGTATGATTGGCGGAGCAAATTGCAGACGCTGAATGATTACGTGGCAGAGATGACCATGCTCGGCTAAGCTCCTGTTTTATCGATTTAAGTGCAGCGTTATTGATGTTTCAAAGTCAGTAATAGTGACACAGTCAAATTTCTGCAATGATAAAGCGCGCTGCCTAATTGCTGTTATGTTTCTCTCAGAGCAGGCTCAAGTCCAAGGTGATCAACAAAGGGGATGAAGTCGCGATCCAAAAACAGCAGGGGCAACTCTTTCTCTATACAGAATGTCGCGATGATCACGTCGGCAGTTTTTCTGATCGTGATGCCTTTTTTTCGTAGTGCCCGATAGTTGTCGGCGCACTTAATTGCCATTTCTTTGCCAAACATTTCATACTGATCCAGAGCGAGCAGGCTTTGCTTGGTTTGGCGATACTGTTTGTCGTTGCGGATGCCTTGGAGGATTTCCAAAAATATGAGGTCTCCAATAGCAACCGAACCTTGAACTATCGAGGCATCCAGCAGATCAGTTTGCGGGTTGTCGACCCCATTGAAATAGTCGATCCAGACGCTGGTGTCTACCAGGATCATCGGGCAGCTCGCATTTCGCCCAAATCGCCTTCCCACTTGATCTTGCCACGTAACTTTCGAATTTCCTGCTGCTTGCTAAGCTGGACTAGAAGTCTAAGGCCTTGCTCGACGGCCTCTTTTTTGGTTTCGTAACCGGAGGCTTTGAGGGCTTCGGCCATTAACTGGTCGTCAATGACTATGTTAGTTCTCATGATGCACCTATGTGTATGCTTTTCGACTTTTATACACAATCTAGCATCTCAAGGAGAACATAACAATCGGCTGCACAGCGACCGATTTTCCGCCGCCTCCGCGGCTACAAACCGGCGCGTGAGCCGGGCGTTGTAAAGGAAATACCCGTCCATGAGAGATAGAGTAAGACTTAATCCGGGTGAAGAACTGAAACTCGAGGGCAGCAGAACTAAAGGACCTTTGGGTGAAACAGAAATCGACACATACTCCGTCATCAACAAGGCAGGAGAAGTCGTAGGTTCAGTTGTGCACTCCGATCACACAGCCATCAAAGGCTTTAAAAGAACGCAAACACTTGTCCAGAAAGATGCTGAAGGCAGTGTTTTGGTAGATAAGCGATGGTGATCTCAAATTTCGACCAGGTTTGGGCGACATGACCAATGGATATTGAATCTCTGACGCGCCTAACCCACAATCATGTCCAGCGAAGTAAACAAACGCTCACTTTAATTGCGGTAGAGAGGTAGAACAGGTGACTGAGCTGGTTAGTTATGAATTGAAAGATGGTGTAGCAACGATTGCCATCAGCAATGGCAAGGCCAACGCCCTGAGCCAGGAAGTGTTCGAGGGGCTCAACGCGGCGCTGGATCGGGCGGAGCAGGGCAAGGCGGTTGTGATTCTGACCGGCCAGCCAGGCGTGTTCTCTGCCGGGTACGACTTGAAAGAAATGCAGAAGGGGCCGAAAGAAGCAGCCGCGCTGGTAAAAACCGGCTCCAGCTTTACCCGGCGTCTGGCCGCATTCCCGTTGCCGATTATTGGTGCCTGTAGCGGCCATGCCATTGCCAAGGGCGCGTTCATTCTGCTGTCAGTGGATCACCGCATTGGTATTGAGGGGCCCTTCAAGCTTGGCTTGAACGAGGTGGCAATCGGCATGACCATGCACCACGCCGGGATTGAAATTGCCCGCCATCGACTGGCGCCCGCCCACTTTTACCGTTCGGTCGTGAACGCTGAGATATACAACCCGGAAGGGGCAGTAGAGGCGGGGTTCCTGGATGAGGTGGTTGCCCAGGACAAGCTGGTTGAGCGGGCCACCGAGCTGGCGCAGCATTTCAAAACCCTGAACATGCGCGCCCATCGTGAAACCAAGCTGAAGGCCAAAGCGGACTATCTGGCGCTGCTGGATCGTTGCATCGAGCAGGATGCCGAGCACCTTGGCCTGAACGGCTAGCTCGCGTTTTTGAACTGAACTGCGGTGCTTCGCGGAAACGGAACAGTTTTGCCAGGATCACGTCAGGGAAAGACTGGATCCGGGTGTTGTAGATCATGGCGCTCTCGGTGTAGCTGTTTCGCAAGAGCGAAAGGTAGTTTTCCGTCTCTGCCATGATCGACATGAACTTCTGAATGTCCTCATTGTTCTTCAGGTCCGGATATCCCTCGATCCGGGCCTGGAGGGCATTGGTTACGTTCTGTTCAAACTGGATAAGCTTGTCGGCCTGGCCCTTCGAACTCATCTCGACAGGGTCCGCACTGCGTAGCTGGGCAATGGCTTTCAGCAGCTGTTTTTCGTGGGCCAGAGACGCCTTTACGATTTTCTCCAGGTTGGGCCACAGCTCATGGCGTTGCTGGAGAATGGTGTCGATATTGGCCGATGCCCGCAAAGCCCCTTGCCCCCGATCCAGGCCGGCAAAACCCAGGCAGTAGACGTTCACGAAGGTTTCGAGAAAGCGGACGGTGTAACGCCTGTCGCCCCGGCGCTCCGAATGGTACTGCGGGTATTCGATCTTCGCACCGTCTGGCTGGACGAGAACCTTTCCCTCGCTGTCCTCCAGCCAGAAAGGCGCTAGTTCTTCCCGATGCTCAATAACCCGCCATTTTTCGTTTTTTCCGGAACCCCGCTTTTCTTCAACCTTGTAGTCGAAGGCCACGCATTTCTCGTTTTTTAGTGGATCCCTGAGCGGGGGATGGTCTTCATCGACATCCACAATTGCCTTGAGCTCCGAGACGCCAAAACTGAGTCCCCGGGTGCTGCTGGTAGGTACCGCTTCGATCAGGCGCTTGAACTTGACGGTCCGGATCGACAACCACAAGAGCAACAGGGCAGCAATAATGCTGGCTGCGGCGAGTCGGCGGCTGGTCCAGGCGTGCTGGTATCGGCCCTCATACAAATCGGCGATGGCAGACCATTCCTGACGGAGCTTGTTGATGCCAAGCACCGAGAGCGTACCGGACACCGCAATGGCCATTACCAGAACATAGACCCAGAACCGGTGAACTTTGATCAACGGAAGGGACAGCGCGATACCCAGAGCCAGAAAGCCAGTTGCGATGGAAATGCGGATGGCTGCCTCGAAGAACCGGTCGCCACTGTCCACGGTCAGCGTGTTCCGGGAAACCATGGCCGGAAGGCTGAAGTCTTCGAGGCCATAAAAGGTAACTGCCCCGATTTCGCTGCTGTACTGGCCGATTACCCGCGCCGTGTGTCCGGGAATGAGCGCCCACTCCGAGTAGATTCTGCGGCCGGACTGATTGCGATAGGTTCGCTCCAGATTCCATTCGACCTCTTCCAGATCGCTGCCCGGAGCTACAATGACTGAGCCGGTCTGCTCCCTGAGCTGGAAGTCGCCGCCGCGGGCGCCGGAATCCAGGGTGCGGATACGCAGATCACCGTCGGAGTCGCGATATTCCTCCTCGAGTTTGTAGCGATAGTAGACCGCCTCGGTGTTGGAATAGGGCGTTTCGAGAGTTCCCAACTGATCCGTGACCTTGCCTGCGATCACATAGGGGCCTGTGGTCAAAGCGCCGACGGGCATTTCTGGTAGGCGTTCCAGTTGCCGTGCTTCGGTGAGCTGGCTGAGCCCGGTCGTCATCGCATAGTAGCTGCCTGCCAGGCAGGCGACTGCGATAATGGCGGTGATAATCCGGCCGGGAATACTGGCGATATTGAAGCGCCCCATGGCGGGAGAGTCCTTGGTCTGCTGGCTTTCAGGGGCAAGAGTATAAAGTATCGGGCTTTGTCATTCCCCCGGCCTCACCCGAATTGGGATGGAACGCAAGTTGGCAATGATGGGTGGTTCCTATAACGTTAAAGGCTTTCCTTTCAGAATTCAGGAGCGCGTTGTGTCCCAGTCCGAGCAGTTTGCCAGCGACAACTACAGCGGTGTGTGCCCGCAGGCCTGGAAAGCCATGGAAGCGGCTAACCGGATGGATGAACCAGCCTACGGCGAGGACAGCTGGACGCAAAAGGCAGCGGATGGTCTGAGGACTTTGTTCGATACCGACTGTGACGTTTACTTCGTGTTCAATGGCACTGCCGCCAATTCTCTGGCCCTGGCCTCGATCGGTCAGTCGTTTCACAGCGTGATCTGCCACGAGCTGGCCCATATTGAAACCGATGAATGCGGCGGCCCGGAGTACGCCTCCAACGGCGCCAAGCTGCTTCTGGGGCAGGGCGAGAACGGCAAGCTGACACCGGAGAGCATTGAGCACCTGGTAACCAAGCGAACCGATATTCACTACCCCAAGCCCAAGGCGCTAAGCCTGACCCAGGCCACAGAGGTTGGGACGGTCTATACACCCGAGGAGCTCAGGGTTATTCGGGCGGTCGCCGATCACCATAAGCTCAATATCCATATGGATGGCGCCCGCTTCGCCAATGCGGTGGCTGCGCTGGATGTACATCCGTCGGAAATTACCTGGAAAGCCGGTGTCGATGTTCTTTGTTTTTCCGGCACCAAGAACGGCCTGGCGCTTGGTGAGGCGGTGGTGTTCTTCAACCGGTCTCTGGCGGAGGATTTCGAGTGGCGCTGTAAGCAGGCGGGCCAGCTGGCCTCCAAGATGCGTTATATCTCGGCACCCTGGTGCGGGCTTCTCGAAGGCGATGTGTGGTTGGAGAATGCCCGCCATGCCAATGCCTGTGCCCAGCGTCTTGCCGAGGGGCTGGAAGGTCTTCCAGGTATCCAGCTACGCTACCCGAGACAGGTGAACGGTGTTTTCGTGGAGATGCCGGAGCCTTTGCAGGCGGCACTGCGGGCCAAAGGCTGGCGATTTTACAACTTTATCGGTGGCAGTGCCCGCTTGATGTGCTCCTGGGCAACGACCAATGAGCAGGTAGACCGCTTCCTGTCGGATGTTCGTGCCCTGGTTAGTTAAGATCTATCGATTCCGGGGCGAAGTCGTGGTATATCAGCAGCCCCAAAACCCCAAATTTTACGGAAACAGAAGACATGCCCAGAGCCAGTGAAATCAAAAAGAATTCCGCCGTTGAATATGATGGTCGGGTGTATTTTGTAAAGGACATCGAGCGTTCCGTGCCCCAGGGCCGGGCTGGCGGCAGTCTTTACCGCATGCGCATGTACGATGTGGTGACCAACCAGAAGCTGGACGAGACCTTCAAGGATTCGGACATGCTCAACCTGGCCGACCTTACCCGCCGGGAAGCCACCTTTTCCTACGCCGATGGCGATGAGTACGTGTTCATGGATACCGAGGACTTTACCCAGTACAGCCTGAACCGCGAGGCCATTGCCGAAGAGCTGCTGTTCATTTCCGAAGATACTCAGGGTGTCATGGTGATCCTGTTGAAGGATTCGCCGGTTTCGCTGGCTCTTCCGCCTACGGTGGAGCTGGTAATTGAGGAGACGGACCCGTCTGTAAAGGGTGGCTCTGCGACGGCTAGAACCAAGCCCGCCCGGTTTGCCACTGGCCTGGTTGTTCAGGTTCCCGAGCACATCTCCACCGGCGACCGCATTCGCATTAACGTGGAGGAGCGCAAGTTCCTGGGCCGCGCCTGAGTTAACGTCGTTCCGAAGTAAGGACACCCTGTGAAGCCGATAGAAACGATAAAAGTGCTGGTCGCCAGCGTGATTGCTGTTGTGGTCATGGTGGGTATTGCCCGGTTTTCCTACACGCCGATGATCCCGGAAATGGTCGCGGCACTGGGGCTGAGCAAATCCGTTGTCGGCATGCTGGCAACCGTGAACTACGCAGGCTACCTGACCGGCGCAGTGCTGATTACCCGGATCAGCGATCTTGGTCTCAAGGTAAGGCTCTACCAGCTTGGCCTGGTGGTTGCCGTGGTTTCAACGGTTCTCATGGGGTACACCACCAATGTGTGGGTGTGGTCCATTCTGCGTTTTATCTCAGGTCTGAGCACCTCAGCGGGTATGTTGCTGGGTGCCGGTCTTTTGATGAGCTGGTTGATCAAGAACAACCAGAAGTCCGAGCTCGGCGTGTTCTTTTCCGGTATCGGGCTCGGGATTGTACTCACCGCTGTGGTGGCGGAGCTGATCAAGGATCCGTTCACCTGGGATCAGCAATGGGTGATTTACGGGCTGGTGGCCCTTGGGCTTCTGTTGCCCGCCTGGCGTTGGATGCCGGACTACCGGGCCTGTGCCTTGCCGAAAACAGGTGCGGCCAAGGCAGGTGACGAGCGAAGCCGGTTCATACGGATCCTCCAGCTGGCGTATTTCTGCGCCGGTGTGGGCTATGTGGTGACAGCCACCTTCCTCGTAGCAATTGCGGAATCCATGCCCGAGCTTCAGGGGCAGGGCTGGCTGGTCTGGCTGATTGCAGGTCTTGCTGCAACGCCGGCCTGCTGGCTGTGGGATGTGTTTTCCCGGCGTTGGGGCCAGTGGCTGGCGCTTTATCTGGCCTACACCCTGAACTCCGTGAGCATCCTGATGCTGATCGTGAACACCAGCTTCGCCAGCGTGATGCTCAGCTCCGTGATTTATGGCGCCAGCTTTATCGGTATCGTCAGCATGATGCTGGCAATGGTAGGGCGGGTTTTCCCCGAGAACCCTTCCCGGCCCATGAGCCGGTTGACCTTCAGCTACGGTATCGCCCAGATGATCGCACCCGCGGTGGTTGGCTATCTCGCGGATGTGGAAGGTGATTACACCAACGGCCTCTGGCTGACCCTGGTGGTGATGGCGTTAGGCGTTTTGATGCTTCACCTGGCAAGGCGGGCGCAGCAGCGTCAGGGCGAAGCCGCGACAGCGGGTTGAATTGATTCCGCAATCGAATGTCACTCGAAGAGGAAAGCAGATCATGCCAGGAAAGCCTTCAAAACCCGTATCAGCATCTGCGATTGAGAAGCACGTCTACAAGGTGTTTCCAAACGACATGAATTCCCACAATACCGTGTTCGGCGGCATGATCATGGCAAAATGCGACCGGCTGGCGCTGGTCGTGGCAGAGCGGCATTCCGCCCATGTTTGTGTGACGGCTGCCGTGGATTCAATCCATTTCAGGGCACCGGCGAAGGGTAACGATACGCTGCTGTTCAGCCTGTCGCTGAACCGGAGCTGGGGCTCGTCCATGGAAATCGGTGCCAGGGTAGAGGCCGAAAACAGTTACACCGGCGATACGCGGCACATTCTCTCGGCCTTTTTCACCTTTGTTGCTCTGGACGAGAATGACCGGCCGGTGGATGTCCCGGAAGTGATACCGGAAACGGACGAGCAACAGCGCCGGTACGACAATGCCGAGATTCGCCGGGAAGGGCGCCTGAAAACCCGGGAACAACTGGCATCCTCGTCCCGCTCGGCAACTGACTGAGCGGGTGCCTAGAGAACCTCTGGTTCTGTTGTCGGATCTGTCTGGATGGCAGTATCCCGCAATCCACCGAACCGCTTGTAAAACTTCTCACCCGGACCTGGAAGGGGGCCGGAGGCGTTTTCGAGGTTCTCGTCCAGCCACTGCTCGGCCCGCACATAGATTTGACGATACAGGTTCCGACACAGCTGTTTGGCGCTGCGGCCTTCCCAGTCACCGGGTAGCAGTTCATCGGGCAGCAGCGGGTCCCTCAGAAGAATTTTGCGGTACTCGTGGATCAGCAGGATCCGGAGTATCAGGCACTCCGCGGGGCTGAGAGTGTCCTCAGACTGGAGTTCACGCCACAGGGGCCGGAACTGGGTCAGGAAGCGTCGGTAGCGGCCGCCCAGTTCCTCAAGGTTCCAGCTTTCGCGAACCTGCAGTCTCAGGGCTCTTGGGCTCTTCTGCTCCATGGGCATGGTCTGCATCACGATGGTGTCTTCGAGAGCACCCCATTCCTGAAGCATTGGAATCAGTTCGCTGCGAGTGAAGCGTGGGTGTTCCATCAGCCCGGGTGCCATGCTGCCAAAACTGAGCCACTTGAGTTCCTCCCGGACTTTTTGCCTGAGTTCCGGGGAAAGCTGGTTCAGGTAGACCAGGCACCAGCTTCCACTCCATTCTTCGGCGCCCAGGTTATAGACGTGCTGAAAAGCCTGCTCGAACCGCCGCAGGCCCGGGCCGGTGAGGCTGTAATAACTGCAACGGCCCACCTTTTCGGTCTGCAGCCAGGACTCCTGAACCAGACGATACACCGAGGTGCGAACCAGTCGCTGGCTGATGCCCATGGGCTCTACCAGTTTCATCAGGCTTCCCAGCCAGACATTGCCGCCGCGGGGAACGATGGCATCGCCATAGATGGTGATGATGAGTGAGCCGGCCCGAAGGGGTCGCTTTTTCTGGAAGTTCTTGACGAGCAGTTCTAGCTGGCTTTTTGCAGTCATGGCCTGAGTTCGCAAATAAGAATCAATGAAACACGTTGTACGTATTATGCGGTTCTTACGTGTCAGGTAAAGGTTTGTCTTTCGATCAGCGGTGCTGGCGTGTTCTGCCAGTGTCGGCTTTACTGACAGAGCCGCGTTGGCACTCCCGGAAATCAGTTGACACGAGCGTTATGATACAATAACTTCATTTGATATTCGTCAATGGTATCGAATCATACCGGGAGCGAAGAAACAAAAACTCAAGCCCCTGCAAAAAACGGGAGAACAAAAACAATGTTTAAAACAGTGATTCGTCGCGCAGGCAAATGCGCAGCCGTTGCAGCCGCCGGTCTCATGATGATGAGCGCTCAGGCAGCTGAACCCATCAAGATCGGTTCGTTCCTGTCAGTGACAGGCCCGGCATCGTTCCTTGGTGATCCCGAGCTGAAAACGCTCGAGATGTACGTTGAAAAAATTAATGAAGAAGGTGGTGTCCTTGGTCGTCAACTGGAGCTGATCCACTATGACGACGTTGGCAACGCTTCCTCTGCCCGTAACTTTGCCAGTCGCCTGATCCGCTCGGACCAGGTTGATATCATCGTTGGCGGCAGTACTACCGGCGCTACCATGGCGGCGGTACCGCTGATTGAGCAGGCAGAAGTGCCGTTCATCTCCCTGGCCGGTGCTGTGGTTATCACCAACCCGGTCAAAAAGTGGGTATTCAAGACTCCTCAAACCGACCGCATGGCGGCAGAGCGTATTCTGACCGACATGAAGGATCGCGGCATTACCAAGTTTGGTCTGATTTCCGGTACCGGTGGTTTCGGAAGCTCGGGTCGTACCCAGACTCTGGAAGTGGCCGAAGCGATGGGAATGGAGGTTGTAGCCGACGTTACCTACAGCGGATCTGATACAGACATGACCGCCCAGCTGACCAATATCCGTAACACAAGTGGTGTGGAAGCGGTTCTGAACTTCGGTTTTGGTCAGGGTCCGGCCATCGTAACTCGCAACTATGCCCAGCTGGGTATGGAGCTTCCGTTCTACCAGTCCCACGGTGTCGCATCCGACAGCTTCCTGGAGCTCGCTGGCTCCGCGGCTAATGGCCTGCGTCTGCCCGCCTCTCCGCTGCTGGTGCCGGATTCCCTGCCGGACGACGATCCCCAGAAAGAAGTGGTCCAGAACTACAAGGCTGAATACGAAGCCCGCTGGGATTCCAAGGTGTCCACTTTCGGTGCCTATGCCTACGACGGCCTGATGCTGGCAGTTCGCGCCATGGAAGAAGCTGGCTCTACCGATCCGGAAGCAGTTCGTAACGCACTGGAAAACATCCAGGGCTATGTCGGTGTAACGGGCGTGTTCAACATGTCCCCGGAAGACCACAACGGCCTTGATCCGGAATCCTTCCGCATTCTGGAAGTCCAGAACGGCGAATGGAAACTAATCGACTGATACCCCTTTAACCTGTCTCGCGGCTGGCGACGACCCCTTTTCAGGGCAAGTCGCCAGCCGATGTTCGACCGGAACCACCGCTATGCTCGCAGAATTCTTACAGTACCTGTTCACCGGGATTACTATCGGTGCGACCTACGCCCTGATAGCCCTCGGTTTTACCCTGATCTATAACGCCAGTCACGTCATCAACTTCGCCCAGGGCGAGTTCCTGATGATTGGAGGCATGGCGACGGTTTCGCTTACGGCCATGGGTGTACCCATGATCCTGGCGGTCGTGCTGGCCGTAGTCCTGGCCGGTATCCTCGGCATCGCCCTGCAGCGCTTCGCGATTGCGCCTGCCAAACAGGCCGATGTTGTTACCCTGATTATTATCACCATCGGTGCGTCGATCTTTATTCGCGGTATTGCCCAGGTAGTCTGGGGCAAGGAATACCACGTGATGCAGAATTTCAGCTCGGACCAGCCTATTGAAGTTTTCGGAGCGGTATTGAATAGCCAGAGCCTCTGGGTTCTCGGTATTGGCGCGATCCTGGTGGTCGGCCTGGTGCTGTTCTTTACCAAGACACTGATTGGCAAGGCTATCCTGGCGACATCCATGAACAAGGAGGCTGCGCGCCTTGTCGGTATCCGGACTCAGATGGTTCTGATGCTGGCATTCATGGTTTCGGCATTACTGGGCTCTGTGGCCGGTATTGTTGTTGCCCCGATCACGTTCACGTCCTACGACATCGGTATCATTCTCGGGCTGAAAGGCTTTGTGGCGGCTGCCATTGGCGGCCTGGGTAGCGGCGTTGGCGCGGTGGTTGGTGGTCTCTCGCTGGGCATCGTTGAGGCCATGGCGGCCGGCTACATTTCATCGGACTACAAGGATGCCGTGGCATTCTCCATGATCCTGCTGGTGCTGTTCTTCATGCCCCGCGGATTGTTCGGTGCCAAGGTAGTGGAGCGCGTCTGATGTTGAACACGTTTATGCAGTCGCGTCTCCGGGGGCTGATTGTTCTCGCCCTGATTCTCATCATTCTTCCCGCTTTTCTCGGCAACCCGTTCCATTATGAGCTGGTTACCCAGATGGCGATCATTGCTGCCACGGTGGTTGGCCTTAATCTCCTGGTGGGTTTTGCTGGCCAGATCAGTCTTGGCCACGCTGGCTTCTTCGGTCTTGGCGCCTACTTTACCGGCATCGCGACCGGCACCTACGGCTGGCCTTCAGTGCCCGCGTTGGTGGTCGGAGCAATTGTTGTGGGCTTTATTGCCTGGATTGTCGGGCGACCGATTCTGCGCCTGAAGGGCCACTATCTGTCCATGGCGACCCTCGCCGTTGGTTTTATTATTGCCATCATCCTGAACAACGAGCGTGCACTGACCGGCGGGCCAGACGGTATGCCGGTGCCGGCCTTCGAAATATTTGGCTGGGAGCTGAGCGCGTTTGGTCGCTATTCGCTGTTCGGTATCACGATCGAAGGCTTCCAGGCCTGGTATATCTTCGCCAGCGTGGTGCTTCTGGTAGCGGTGTGGTTTGCCCTGAACCTGATTGAATCGCCGATTGGCCGGGCGCTGCGTTCGGTTCACGGCTCGGAAGTGGCTGCCAGCGTTGTCGGTGTGAACACCGCGAAATACAAAAGCCTGGTGTTCGTGATCTCGGCGATCTACGCCAGCCTGATGGGCAGTCTTTATGCCCACTTCCAGGGCTTCATTACGCCTGCGGTAGCAAGCTTCGAATTCTCCATCCTGTTCATCACCATGGTTGTTCTGGGTGGTATGGGCTCGACCTTCGGTGTCATTCTTGGCGCCGTGGTGCTGAAGCTTTTGCCCCAGGTTCTGGCAGATTTCCAGGAGCTGGAACATGTCATGTTCGGCCTGATCCTGATGCTCACCATGATTTTTATGCCAAAAGGGCTGTTGCCCACACTGACCGCGTTTGTTTCCAAGAAAATGCGCAAGAAAGCGGGAGGTGAGGCATGACAGCACTGGTCGAAGTAAAGGGGCTGGATAAAGCCTTTGGTGGTGTCCATGCGGTGGAAGGCGTCAGCTTTTCGGTTGAAGCCGGACAGGTCTATTCTGTTATCGGCCCCAATGGTGCCGGCAAGACAACGCTGTTTAACCTGATCACAGGGCTCTATACGCCGACCAAAGGCGAGATCCTGCTGAACGGTGAGAGCACCGCCAAGCTGGAGCCCAATGAACTGGCAGAGCGGGGCATGTGCCGCACGTTCCAGCAGATGCAGATCTGCATGAACATGACTGCCATCGAGAACGTCATGCTGGGGCGCCACCTGCAGCTCAAAAGCAGCCTTTTCACTACCTTGTTCCGGTTGCCGTCCCTGCGTCGCAATGAAGACGCCGCTCGCAAGCGTGCTGCGGAACTGATGGAGTATGTAGGCTGTGGCGACTATCTCGACGCCGAAGCCTCGGCGATGTCCTATGGCGCGCTCAAGCGCCTGGAAATAGCCCGGGCACTAGCGGCCGAACCCAAGGTTATCCTTCTGGACGAGCCGGCAGCCGGCCTGAATGCGGTTGAAACCGCCGCCCTGGAGGAACTGATCCGGAAAATTGCGGATCAGGGCACCACGGTCATGCTGGTTGAGCACGATATGAAACTGGTGATGGGTATTTCCGACCGGTTGTTGGTGCTCAACTACGGCCGTGTTCTGGCAGAGGGAACCCCTGAGGAAATCCGCCAGAATCCGGATGTTATCGCCGCCTATCTGGGTGGCTGAGCGAGGAGACATTTCACATGAGCGAGCAAAATACTGAAATGGCGCCTGCCCAGTCACGCAGTGAGCAGGCCGTACGGATTATTGTTCATGAGCACCAGGCGCTGTGGCGGATTCTGGATCTGCTGGACCAGTTGCTGAGTGATATGAACCTTAACGACCAGCGCCCGGATGAGCGGCTGCTGAAGACCATTTTTGATTACATTCAGCACTTCTCCCAGCGGGTGCATAGCACGCCCACTGACATTGAGCTCTACAAACGGCTCAGTGAGAAGTCCCCCGAGACAGCGCCTCTGCTGGAGAAGCTGGCCAGGGGCTATGTCATCGGTCACGAAAAGCTGGTGGAGTTGCGCCAGTTGTTGGCGGAGTGCGAAAAAGGCTGGCCGGAAGGTCGCGAAGAGTTCAGCCATGCTCTGGCCCGTTTCACGGAAGCCTTGCGCAAACACATTCGCAAGGAAGAGGGCGTGGTTATTCCACGGGCCCGTAAACTCCTGACCGAGGAAGACTGGCAGCAGATCATCGAAGCGCGGGACGTGGAAAACGATCCGCTGTTCGGTGAGCGCGTTCGGGAAGAGTTCCGGGAACTGCGGCACCAGATTGTCAGCTACACTCCGGAGAAATTCGGTGGTCTTGGCCTGAAGCATGCGGACCGGGTGACGGCGCCCCATGCCAAGCAGGAAATGCTGTCCATCAAGGGGCTGGTGACTTCCTACGGTCAGATCGAAGTTCTGCATGATGTGGATATCCATATCAACAGCGGCGAGATCGTGTCACTGGTAGGCGCCAACGGTGCCGGCAAGTCCACCCTGCTGATGACCATTTCCGGCCTGCAGCCCACTGACCGGGGTGCCATCACCTTCGAAGGCAAGGATCTGTCCAAGATCAGCGCCGACCAGCGGGTGGCCGATGGCATTGTTCAGGTGCCTGAAGGCCGGCAGGTGTTCAAGGACCTGAGCGTTCACGATAATCTGCTGTTGGGCGCCTATACCCGGGGCAAAACGCCCGAGGTAATGGACGACCTGGAACGGATGTACACCAAGTTCCCGATTCTGCGTCAGAAGCGCCATAACCTGGCGGGTGAGCTCTCCGGTGGCCAGCAGCAGATGCTGGCAATGGGCCGGGCCCTGATGGCCAAGCCCAGGCTGCTGCTTATGGACGAGCCCAGTATGGGTCTGGCCCCGTTGATCATCGAAGAGATCTTCAACATCGTCAAAGAACTGAAGGAAGAGGGCATTACCATCTTCCTGGTAGAGCAGAACGCCTCTCAGGCATTGGCACTGGCTGATCGCGGCTATGTGCTGGAGACCGGCAAGGTGGTGATTGAAGGGACCGGCCGTGAACTGCTCAGCAATGAGAAGGTTCGTGAGGCCTACCTGGGCATGTAATCGCCCGGAACTTTCCTTGCGCCAATAAAAGGGGGACAGGTCTTGCGACCTGTCCCCCTTTTATTTGCCTGACGCTTTCTCCCTGGGGTCCAAGACAGGGAGAAAGCAGGGAAGCCCGGTGTTACTCGGGCTTCTTGGCAACCAGTGTCAGGATGTCGTAGCTCGCAACCATCTCGTCGTTCTGGTTGTGAACCTGAACATCCCAGACCACAACACCCTGGGGGTGTCCGTCCGGAGATGTCCGACCCTGATCGATCTTGCGCTTGCAGGTCAGGCGCGCCCGGATTGTGTCACCCGGGGCAACCGGCTCAATGAAACGCAGGGTGTCCAGACCGTAGTTCGCCAGCACCGGACCTTCACCCGGATAGACGAACAGGCCGGCCGCAGCGGAAAGCACGAAGTAGCCGTGAGCAATGCGCTTGCCGAACTGGGAGTCCCGCGCCGCGATTTCATCGAAGTGCATATAGAAGTGATCACCGGACAGGCAACCAAAGTTGACGATGTCGGCTTCGGTGACGGTGCGTCGATGCGTCAGCAGAGACTCGTTGATCTGCAGGTCTTCGAAGTGGCGACGGAACGGATGCACGTCGGTTTCGATCAGATCAGCACCGCGTACGTACTCGCGGGTAACCGCAGCCAGCATGCTCGGAGAGCCCTGGATCGCGGTGCGCTGCAAGTAGTGGTGAACCGCACGGATGCCGCCCAGTTCTTCACCACCACCGGCGCGCCCGGGGCCGCCATGCTTGAGCATGGGCAGAGGCGATCCGTGGCCGGTGGATTCCTTCGCGGCTTCGGCATCCAGCAGGTGCAGACGGCCATGGAAAGCGGCCAGAAGTGGCGCAATCCTGCCGGCAATGGCAGGGTCCCGGGTGGTCAGGGTAGTGACCAGGGAACCACGGCCTTTCGAGCAAAGTTCAACGGCGTCTTCAACGGTGTCGTAAGGAATGACCGTGGCAACCGGGCCGAAGGCCTCGATATCGTGGGCGCCGCAGCCGTTTTCCGGGTTCCGGCACAGCAGCAGGTGCGGCTCGATGAATGCGCCTTTCTCGGTGCCATCGCCGGTGGGCTTGAAGTTGCCTTCGCCACCCACAACCAGCTCGCTGGTCTTGAGCAGTTCCTGGATATTGGCCTTCACATCTTCCAACTGGTCGGTGGAGGCCAGTGCACCCATGCGAACGCCTTCGACAGAGGGATCACCTACAGTGATCTTGGAAAGCTGCTCTTTCAGCTTGTCGCAGACCGCGTTCGCCTGATCTTTCGGCACGAGGATACGACGAATGGCAGTACATTTCTGACCGGCCTTGGCGGTCATCTCGCGGCGTATTTCCTTCACGAAGATGTCGAATTCGTCGTGCTCGGGGGTAACATCCGGGGCGAGGATCGCGCTGTTCAGGGAATCCGCTTCGGCGTTGAACGGAATCGAACGATTGATGATGTTCGGATGGTTCTTGAGTTTGCGGGCGGTTGCCGCGGAACCGGTAAAGGTAACAACGTCCTGCTCTTCGAGATGATCGAACAGGTCGCCGGTGCTGCCAATGATCAGCTGCAGACTGCCTTCAGGAAGCGCGCCGGATTCCTGCATCAGGCGAACCGCCAGTTCGGTCACGTAGCAGGTAGAGGTGGCCGGCTTCACGATGGACGGCATACCCGCCAGGAATGTGGGTGCAAACTTCTCCAGCATGCCCCACACCGGGAAGTTGTAGGCATCGATGTGAACGGCCACGCCGCCACGGGGCACCAGGATATGGGTGCCTGCAAAGTGGTTGTTCTTGCCAAGAGGAGTCACCGGACCCTCGTGAACAACATTGCCGGACGGCAGCTCGCGCCGGCCCATGCTGGCATAGGAGAACAGGGTGCCAAAACCACCATCGACATCGATGCCGTTGTCGCCCTTGGTGGAACCGGTATGCATGGACAGAGCGTAGAGTTCTTTCTTGTGCTCCTGGAGGTACAGGGCCATGGCCTTCAGGGCCAGGGCGCGCTCCTGGAAATCCATCGCCATCAGGTTCTTGCCGCCAACCTTGCGGCCATACTCAACGGCGTTCTTGAAATCGAGGGTGTCGTCGTGGGTGTGGGCGACGATCTCGCCATTGATGGCGCTGGGCAGGGCCTTGGCGGGCTTTTCGCCGACCCACTGGCCGGCAATGAAACTTTTCAGGACTGACATGGGAAACTCCATTCGTTTCTGAAACGCGAAGGCAAGCCCCGTTGCTGCGGGACTTGCCTTGCTCTTGTCTTGTTTTGGGGGCGGAAACTACATTTCGTCGTAGTCCAGAACCACCTTGTCGCTGATCGGGTAGCACTGGCAGGAAAGCACGTAACCGGCTTCCACCTCGTAGTCTTCCAGAGCAAAGTTCTGGTCCATCTCTACCTCGCCTTCCACGACCTTGGCTCGGCATGTGGAGCAGACGCCAGCCTTGCAGGAATAGGGCAGGTCCGCGCCTTCTTCGTTGCCGGCATCCAGAATGCTCTTGGTGTCTCGCACCAGCGGGAAAGTCAGCGAGCGGCCATCAGCGATTACCGTTACTTCACTGATTGACTGCGGATCGACGTGTGCCGGATCCCGGTCTTTCCGGGCCTGGGGAACACCACCAGCCGGGGTAAACAGTTCGAAGTGGATCCTGCTCTTTTCCATGCCGTGGTTCAGCAGCGAGTCGCGCACGGTCTCGGTCATCATCTGCGGGCCGCAGATAAAGGCCGCCGTGAGCTCCTTGGCATTGATCCAGTGATCGAACAGCTTGTCGCACTTCTCGTGGTCGATACGACCGTTGTAAAGGTCTATGTCCTGTTCTTCACGGGTGAAGATGTACACCAGGTTAAGGCGGGACATGTACTCGTTTTTCAGGTCCTGCAGCTCGTCACGGAACATGGTGCTGCTGGTGGCCTTGTTGCCGTAGAACAGGGTGACCTCGCTCTTGGGCTCGGTCTCCAGGGTGGTCTTCACGATCGACAGAATCGGGGTAATGCCACTGCCGGCGGCAACGGCCAGATAGTTGCCTTCACGCTCGGGGTCCAGATCAACCGAGAAATGGCCCTGCGGCGGCATGACTTCCAGAGTCTGGCCGGGCTTGAGCTGCTCGTTGGCAAAAGTGGAGAAGCGACCGCCCGGAACCTGTTTGACGGCGATGCGAAGCTCCTGGTCGTTGACACTACGGCAGATCGAGTAGGAGCGGCGAACTTCCTCGCCATCCAGCTTGGTGCGCACGATCAGGTGCTGGCCCTGCTGGTAGTGAAACTTGTCTGCCAGATCTTCCGGCACGTCAAAAGCAAGTGATACGGCGTTTCTTGTTTCAGGTCTGACCTCTTTGAGGGTCAGTGAGTAAAATTTGTTCATGATCGTATCGGCTCTAGATGCATTTGAAATAGTCGAAGGGCTCGAGGCATTCCTTGCAACGATAAAGGGCTTTGCAGGCGGTGGATCCGAACTCGCTGACCCGTTCGGTGTCTTTGCTGCCGCAATGAGGGCAGGCAATGACCTCCGGTTCTCCGAGCAGGCTCATTTTGCTGGAGCTGCCCTCGGGTGGCGCGATACCGAACGCCCGAAGCTTTTCTTTGCCTTCGTCTGTGATCCAGTCGGTGGTCCAGGCAGGGGTCAGAACCTGTTTGATTTTCGGATCGCGGAAGCCAGCGGCGCGCAGCGCCTCGGCGATCAGCTCCTCAATCAGTTCGGTTGCCGGGCACCCGGAGTAGGTCGGGGTCACGTCAATGGACAGTTCTTTACCGTCCCAGTGAACCGCCCGGACAATGCCGAGCTCCACGACACTGACTGCCGGCACTTCAGGGTCTTTGACCTCTTCAAGAAGTGCCCAGATGTCGTCCTCTGTCAGCAGATCGGGGCGGGCGTTGGCCGGCACCCGATCACTGGCAATCAGAATGTCGACAGCTGACCGGCTGTCCGAATCACCATGTTGTGGCATCGGGATAGGCCCTCTGCAGGAACTGCATTTCTGCCAGGATGAAACCGAGGTGTTCGGTGTGCTCGCCGTGCTTGCCACCCATGTACATCCAGGCGTCTTCCGCGCCAGGAGTCAGAGTTGCCTGGGTGAGCACCTCGTTGACCATGCCGCGCCAGTCTTTGGCCAGCTGGTCAGTATCCGGGCCAATGCCCGCCTCGGCCATCACACGATCGGTGTCGTCCGGCGTAATAAGCTCGCCGGTAAAACGCCAGAGGATGTCGACGGCGTCCTGCATGCGGCGGTGGCTTTCTTCAGTGCCATCACCAAAACGCTTCACCCACTCCGAGGAGCGGCGCAGGTGGTAGGTCACCTCTTTCAGCGCCTTGGCAGCGATGCCGGCAATGCGCTCGTCGCTGGATTCGGTCAGGCTCTTGAGCGTGAAGTAGTGGTACACGTCGAAGAAGAACTGACGGCCCATGGTGACGGCGTAGTCCTCGTTGGGCTGCTCGGTCATCAGCAGGTTGCGATACTCGTGAGCGTCCCGGCGGAAGGCCAGCTTGTCAGCATCGCGGCCATCGTCGATCAGCTCGGCTGCATACTCGTACCAGTTGCGAGCCTGGCCGACGAGGTCGAGGGCAACGTTCATCAGTGCCATCTCTTCCTCAAGCGCCGGGGCCTTGCCACACAGCTCGCAAAGGCGCTGGCCGAGGATCATGTCGGAATCTGCCAGGCGCAGCAGGTATTCCTTTAATGCTTCTGTTTGTGTCATGGGTACCGCTCCTTACATGTGTCCGACTTCATCGGGCAGCTTGTAGAAGGAAGCGTGCCGGTAAACCTTGTCTTCCGACGGATCGAAAAGCACTTCCTTCTCGTCGGACGCGGACGCCGTGATCGCGTCGGAGGGAACCACCCAGATGCTTACGCCTTCGTTACGGCGTGTGTAAAGGTCACGGGCGTTTTCCATGGCCATCTCGGCGTCTGCGGCATGCACGCTGCCCACGTGTTTGTGGTTCAGGCCGTGCTTGGACCGTACAAAGACTTCGTAAAGGCGCCATTCAGACATGTTGTATTCCTCCGGTATCAGGCGGCTTGTGCGCGCTGTTTTTGTTTTTCGGCGTAGGCGACGGCCGCTTCACGGACCCAGGCACCTTCGTCAATAGCGTTCTTGCGAGTCTTGATGCGCTCGCGGTTGCAGGGACCGTTGCCCTTGAGGACGTCGTAGAACTCCTGCCAGTTGATTTCGCCGAAATCGTAATGGCCGGTTTCTTCGTTCCACTTCAGGTCCGGATCCGGTGCAGTGCAGCCAAGGAATTCGAGCTGCGGCACGGTCTGGTCAATAAACATCTGGCGCAGTTCGTCGTTGCTCTTGCGCTTGATCTTCCAGGCCATGGACTGCTGGGAGTTCGGGGACTCGTCGTCATGCGGTCCGAACATCATCAGTGCCGGCCACCACAGACGGTTAATGGCGTCCTGCACCATGGCTTTCTGTTCCTCGGTGCCTTCGCGCATCATGTCCAGCAGGATCTGGTAACCCTGACGCTGGTGGAAGCTTTCTTCCTTGCAGATGCGGATCATGGCGCGGGAATAGGGACCATAGGAGGTACGCTGCAGCACCACCTGGTTAACAATGGCGGCGCCGTCTACCAGCCAGCCAACAGCACCCATGTCCGCCCAGTTCAGGGTCGGGTAGTTGAAGATGCTGGAATACTTGGCTTTTCCCTGGTGCAGCTTTTCGATCTCTTCGTCACGGTCAGCACCCAGGGTTTCCATGGCGCTATACAGGTACAGGCCGTGGCCCGCTTCGTCCTGAATCTTGGCCATCAGCTGGAGCTTACGCTTGAGCGTAGGCGCGCGGGTAACCCAGTTGCCTTCCGGCAGCATGCCGACCACTTCAGAGTGGGCGTGCTGGGAAATCTGGCGAATCAGGGTCTTCCGGTAGCCTTCCGGCATCCAGTTTTTGGGTTCGATTTTGGTTTCGGCGTCGACCTTTTCCTGAAAGTCGCGCTCTTCGGGCGACATCTCTTCTTTGGTCTTAAGGCGCTTGGCGCCGGTTTCAACGAGCTGGGCGTACATAAACAAATACCTCCGGATCGGGCTTGTTGTTCTGTTGTCCGTGAACAGAGAACCCTCAATAACAACTGAGGGTCAATGACTCCATATTATATGATACTGAATAAATATCAAGAACAGTCTTTGTGTGTCATGTTATATCTAAAAGCTTCCTTATGAGATCTTATAGTGCTGATTTGCATAATAAAAAAAGTGATACGTGAGCAAATGCTATTGAGATCAGCAAACGGAAAGCAATTTTAAATCGGTGATTGCGGGGCCTGGTGGTGGGAAAAGCAGCGAGAGTCAGCGGCATCCGCTGCGTGCTGACTCTCTGCTGGTCGGTCGGATTTACTGGTTACGGCGATCAAATACGCGCTTGGCCTTGCCTTCCGAGCGTGCCAGACGGTTGGTTTCCACCACCTCGACACGGGTGCTGATGCCGATGTAGGACTTGATGTGGTGCGCCAGTTCCTTGGCCGCCGCAGCACGACTCTCGGGGGTGTCGGTTACGCCGGGTTTCAGTTCGGTCCGGATATCCACGCAGTCCAGGTTGCCTTCCTTGTAAACCTCGATCTCGTAGTGCGGTGCCAGAGCCTCGCACTTGAGCACCTGCTCCTCGATCTGGCTCGGGAACACGTTGACGCCGCGAATGATCAGCATGTCGTCGCTGCGGCCGGTAATTTTGTCAATCCGGCGCATCGGGCGCGCTGTACCCGGAAGCAGGCGGGTGAGGTCTCGGGTGCGGTAACGCAGAATCGGCAGGGCCACCTTGGTCAATGACGTGAAGACCAGCTCACCGTATTCACCATCAGGCAGCACTTCACCGGTTTCCGGGTTGATGATTTCCGGATAGAAGTGATCCTCCCAGATGGTCGGGCCGTCTTTGGTTTCAATACATTCCATGCCCACGCCCGGGCCCATGACTTCCGATAGGCCGTAGATATCCAGTGCCTCGATGCCAAGGCGCTCTTCGATCTCGGAACGCATGGCGTTGGTCCACGGTTCTGCGCCGAAAATGCCGAGCCGCAGGGGCAGTTTATGGGGATCAATGCCCTGACGCTCCATTTCATCGGCAATGTTCAGCATGTAGGACGGCGTCACCATGATGATGTCCGGTTCGAAATCCTTGATCAGCTGAACCTGCTTCTCGGTCTGGCCGCCGGACATCGGAATAACCGTGCAGCCAAGGCGTTCGGCACCGTAGTGGGCGCCCAGACCGCCGGTGAACAGGCCATAGCCATAGGCTACATGAACCTTGTCGCCACGGGAGCCGCCGCCGGCCCGGATGGACCGTGCCACAATGTCGGCCCACGTGTTGATATCACTCTGGGTGTAACCGACGACGGTTGGCTTGCCGGTGGTACCACTGGAGGCGTGCACCCGCACCACGTCGGACATGGGGGTGGCAAACATGCCGAACGGGTAGTTGTCCCGCAGATCCGCCTTGGTGGTGAATGGCACCTTGGCCAGGTCTTCCAGCGAGTTGATGTCCATGGGCTTCAGACCCTGGTCATCAAACGCTTTGCGGTAGAACGGCACGTTGGTGTAGGCATGGACAACGCTCCAGCGCAGGCGCTGCAGCTGTTCGTGGCGCAGCTCATCAATGCTGGCGGTTTCCATGCGGTCAAGTTTGCCAAGTTTTTGCAGTGGTAAGGTCATGGTTCTGTCCTGCGTTGTTCTTGTCGAATAAGGGTCTTTGTTCTTGTTGGCGGGTGGCTTCAGGCCACCGCATCCATCCGTTCAATGATCAGTGCGATGCCCTGGCCAACGCCGATGCACATGGTGCAGAGGGCATACCGGGCTTTCTGGCCCGCGGCGTGGCGACGCTCCAGTTCATTCAGGGCAGTGGTTACCAGCCGGGCGCCGCTCATGCCCAGGGGGTGGCCGAGGGCAATGGCGCCACCGTTCGGATTTACGTGCTCGGCATCATCCGGCAGGCCGAGATCACGGGTAACCGCCAGGGCCTGCGCAGCAAATGCCTCGTTCAGCTCGATAACATCTATATCTGCCAGCTCCAGACCGGCGGTGGCCAGAACCTTTCGGGTGGCCGGTGCCGGGCCAAAGCCCATGATCCGTGGCTCTACGCCAGCCGTTGCCATGGCAACTACCCGGGCGCGGGGTTTGAGGTTGTACTGTTTGAGGGCATCGGCTCCCGCCAGAAGCAGTGCGCAGGCACCGTCGTTCACGCCGGACGCATTGCCCGCAGTCACCGTGCCGTTTTCACGGAACGGGGTTGGCAGAGAGGCGAGTTTTTCCAGGCTGGTTTCCCGGGGATGCTCGTCGGTGTCCACCACCAGCGGGTCCTGCTTGCGGCGGGGAATCGTGACCGGTGTGATCTCAGCGGCCAGGCGGCCTTCTTTCTGGGCAGCCGCGGTCCGCTGCTGACTGCGCAGGGCGAACGCGTCCTGGTCTTCCCGGGAAATGCCGAAGTCGGCCGCAACGTTTTCCGCCGTCTCGGGCATGGAATCAATGCCGTACTGCTTTTTCAGTACCGGGTTTACAAAGCGCCAGCCGATGGTGGTGTCAAAAATCTCCGCCTTGCGACTGAATGCAGAGTCGGCCTTGCCCATAACGAAGGGAGCACGGGACATGGATTCGACGCCGCCGGCAATCATCAGCTGTGTTTCGCCGGTACGGATGGCCCGGGCGGCGCTGCCGACTGCATCCATACCGGAACCGCACAGACGGTTGATGGTGCTGCCCGGTACGTCCACCGGAAGGCCAGCCAGTAGCAGGGACATGCGGGCAACGTCGCGATTGTCTTCACCGGCCTGGTTGGCGCAGCCATAAAGAACGTCGTCAATTTTCGACCAGTCCAGATCCGGATGGCGCTCTGCCAGGGCCTTGATAGGAATGGCGCCCAGGTCATCTGCCCGCACGGCGGAGAGAGCACCGCCGTATCGACCGATGGGGGTGCGGATGGCATCGACGATGTAGGCGTCTTTCAGGATATTGTCGGCGCTCATGCAGTTTCCTCCGAATTGCGTACGGTGCCACGAACCTCATAGGAGCGGCCCCGGAACAGGGCAACCTTGCGGCCGTCCTGATTGGTTAGTGTGATGTCGTAAACGCCGGTGCGGCCGCCTCGGGCCTGCTCTTCGGCGGTGGCGGTCAGCCGGTCGCCCTCTTTGGCCCCGTACATGTAATCAATGCTGCAACCGGAGGCCACGGTGGCGCGGTCGTAGCTGTTACAGGCAAACGCAAACGCCGAATCGGCCAGGGTGAACAGGTAACCGCCGTGGCAGGAGCCGTGGCCCTGGATCATGTCGCAGGTGACCGTCATGGTGAGCACTGCCTTGCCCGGGGCAACGGACTCGATGTTCATGCCCAGTTTCTGGCTGGCGCGGTCCCGCGCGAACATGGCCTTGGCGCATTCTTCGGCGAGTACTTGCGGATCCATCTCGCTCATGAATAAAACCCCTTCTGTGCAAATGCGTTCTTCCGGAGCAGCAGGGCAGGGCGATAGCGGTCCTCTGCGTGGCTGGTCTGGATGTTGGTGAGCACCTTGAACACGTGGCCCGCGCCCAGGCGGTCGCTCCAGCTCAGGGGGCCGTCGGGATAGTTCAGGCCCGCTTTCATTGCCAGATCGATATCCGCGACCGTTGCAACACCGTGAAGAGCCGCATCGGCCGCTTCATTCGCCAGCATGGCGACGGTACGCATGATGACCAGCCCCGGCCGGTCCGCGATCAGGCTGACTTCGATACCCGCTTTTTGCAGTAAAGCACAGGCACAGGAAACCGCTGCGTCGGACGCCTGATCGGCAGGCGCCAGGGCAAGCCGGCTTGCTTTGCTGTAGTCAAAGGCAAGGTCAAACAGCACCAGATTGGCGAGGCCCTCACAGGCGGCACGCTCGGTAGCCATCCGGCCGTCGGTAAGTGCCAGTACCGCATCGCCGAAGCGAATCTGGCCCGGGCCGTCGCGCTCGATAATGGTCAGGCCGGCTGCCTTCAGTCGCTCCAGCAACGGTGCGGCTACGCCGGGATTGCCTTCGGCAATGACCACGGACTCATCGGATTGATGTGCCGGCTCGGTCTTTGGCTGAGGCTTTTCCGCACTCTCGCCATAGGGATAGAACCCCTGGCCGCTCTTGCGTCCCAGGCGACCGGCTTCCACCAGTTCTTTCTGGATCAGCGACGGTAGAAAGCGGGGGTCCTGATAATAGGAATTAAAGACAGAGCTGGTAACCGCATAATTGACGTCGTGTCCGATCAGGTCGGTCAGCTCGAATGCGCCCATGCGGAACTGGCCAGCTTCGCGGATAATCGCATCCAGGGTGGCGGCATCGGTGGCCTGCTCCTGAAGGAGGCGAAGGCTCTCCGCGTAAAACGGACGGGCCACGCGGTTCACGATGAAGCCCGGAGTCGACGTTGCATACACCGGCTTCTTGCCCCAGGCGGTGGCCGTGGCATGGACGGTATCGGCAACGGTCTTGCTGGTCGCCAGCCCCATGACCACTTCGACCAGCGCCATCAGCGGTGCCGGGTTGAAGAAGTGCATGCCCACCAGACGCTCCGGTTTGCTCATGTCAGCACCGAGGGCGGTAACAGAGATGGAGGAGGTGTTGGTGGCGAGGATCGTATCGGCGGTACACAGGTCTTCAAGGCTCGCCAGCAGCTGACGTTTGATCTGGAGGTCTTCGATGATGGCCTCGATCACCAGCCCGGCGTCTGCGACGTCATCAAGCTTTGCAACCGGGTGAATCCGGCCGATCACATCGTCCAGCTCCTGCTGCTGCATCTTGCCTTTGTCGACACGACGCTGAAGCTGCTTCGCGATACCGTCACGGCCCGCCTCGGCGGCACCCTCTCTCTGGTCGTGCAGGTAAACCTGGTGGCCTGCCTGGGCGGCCACCTGGGCAATGCCGGAGCCCATGGCGCCGGCGCCGACGACGGCAACTTTGGTTTGAGTATCCAGTGCCGGCATGGCTTATTTCCCCTTGAAGTTCGGCGTGCGTTTTTCCATGAAGGCGGCAACGCCCTCACGGTAGTCTTCGGTCTGTCCCGCCATGCGCTGCAGATCGCGCTCCAGATTGATCTGCTCTTCAAAGGTGTTGCTGGCGCTGGCGTGCAGTGCCCGCTTGATCAGTGCAAGGCCCTTGGTCGGTTGGGTCGCGAAATGGCGGGCAAGTTTCATGGTCTCTTCCATGAGTTGCTCGTTATCAACGCAACGCCAGATCATGCCCCAGTTCTCGGCCTGCTCGGCGCTGATCTTGTCGCCCAGAAGTGCCATGCCTTTGGCTCTGGCCATGCCCGCTACCCGGGGCAGAGTCCAGGTGCCGCCGGAATCAGGTACCAGCCCCAGTTTGCAGAAGGCCTGAACGAAATTGGCTGAGCGGGCCGCGAGGGTAATGTCGCAGGCCAGGGCAATGTTGGCGCCGGCGCCAGCGGCCACCCCGTTAACCGCACAGAGCACGGGCATCGGCAGATCCCGGAGGCTCCGCATCAGCGGGTTGTAATAGTTCTCCAGAGAGGCGCCCAAGTCCGGCATTTCCTGATCTGGTGAGACGCTGCGGTCGGAAAGATCCTGCCCCGCACAAAAACCCCGGCCGGAGCCGGTAATGACCAGTACACGGACAGACTCATCCTTGCGCACGGTGCTGATGGCATCGCGCATACGCTCATGCATTTCAACGTTGAAACTGTTCAGGTTGTCCGGACGGTTCAGGGTAAGCAGAGCCACGCCCTGATCGATTTCAAGAAGAATGCTCGGCTGAGTCATGGCGGTATGTCCTGTTGTTTGTTGTAGGGGGGATAGCGCGAAAGGTGTGTTAAATCGGCACACTGCTATCGAATGTGGAAAATGAGTATATCTTAGAATTGATACTCGTCAAGGATTGTTCTGGCTTGGTTCTGTATCACTTTGGTCGGAGGTAATCGCCTGCTTTGTCTATATTGCTGAATATCCGGTAAAAATTCATCAGCGCTCTCAGGTTTGAGCCATTGCAGGGGTGGATTCTCGTCTCAAAACAGGCGCTAAGGTATGAAAAATCTCCCGGAAAAGGATAATGTGATACAGAAAATGAATCACAATGACTTTTCGGGTCCCACGTTCAGCCTGTCGTTTGGCGGAGCGCTGCCAGGCCCGTCCGCGAAGGAGACCGTTATGCCCAGCTACAGTATAGAAGGCGTTGTTCCTGTTGTTCATCCGTCCGCCTATGTGCATCCAACCGCCGTTCTCATTGGGGATGTCTGGATCGGACCGGATTGCTACGTGGGGCCTGCGGCTTCGCTGCGTGCAGATTTCGGGCGGATCATTCTGAAACAGGGGTCGAATGTTCAGGACACGTGTGTCATGCATGCCTTTCCCGGGATGGATACGGTTGTCGAGAAAAACGGACACGTCGGCCATGGCGCAATCCTGCACGGCTGCGTTGTCGGAGAAGATGCCATGGTGGGCATGAATGCGGTGGTGATGGATGAGGCGCACATTGCGCCCCGCTCCATTGTTGGCGCATGCGCGTTCGTTAAAGCGAAGTTTACCTGTGAGCCGGGATCGCTGATCGTTGGCTCACCGGCCAAGGTTATGCGCATGCTGAGCGACAAGGAAATCGCCTGGAAGAGAAAGGGTACAGAAGAGTACCAGCGACTCACGCTTCGTTCTCTGGCAAGCCTCGAGGAGGTCCAGCCACTGTCAGAAGCCGAGACGGATCGGCCCCGTTTGGACGCCAGCGGTTACAAGCCCAAATACGAGCAGTCCGAATAGATGGTTTGGCGCCGGCTAAGGGGAGGTTGCTCTCAGAGCCCGGCGTCCTTGACGTTCTCCATAACCACAAACGTGCTGGTTTGCAGCACGTGGGGCAGAGCCGAGATTTCCTCCCCAAGAACCTGCCGGTATTCCTGCATGTTGCGGGTTCGGACTTTTAACAGGTAGTCGAAGTTGCCGGCAATCATGTGGCACTGCTCCACCGCCGAGACGCTCTGAACCGCTTTGTTAAAGGCGGTCAGGGCGCCGCTGCTGGTGTCGTTCAGGGTGACCTGGGCGAAAGCAATGTGGCTGAGACCAAGTTTGGTCTGGTTAACCAGGGCCGTATAACCGGTGATATAACCGTGCTCCTCAAGCCGGCGCATCCGCACTTGGCACGGAGTTTTGGAAAGGCCCACCCGGGACGCAAGCTCGGTTACCGTGATTCGGGAGTTCTTCTGTAGCTCGCGAATAATGGATTGGTCTATTCGATCCAATTCGGCCATGTTGTCTGTTCCAGGTTAAATTAACGGCTAAATCATATGGCAAATATAATCGAAACTCCTCTAATCCGAAACTATATGGTCTAAGTGACTTTCCGGCCTTGCGTATACTGGTAGGTTCATCAGCCCAGTAAGAACGTTTACCAAGTCCGGAGAGTTTCGATGACCGATTCCCGCGCATTACAAAAACAAACCCTGCTGGAACAGCTTGCCGATGTCCTCCAGAACCAGGCGTCCGATAACGACGACTCCCTTGAACTCCGGGAGATCGTGGCCCGGATGGTGGAGGAGTCCCGATCCTGGGATGACGACCTCCACGGCGAGCTGGTCCGGAGTTTCGGCGACTCGATTGGCGGGCGCTATGCCCAGGTGTTCAGTGGCGGGTTCCCTTCGGCCTACCGGGCGAGGTTTCCGGTGTCAGAGGCACTTGCCGATATTGAGCAGATCCAGTCCATTGCCGTCAGCACCGATGTGCCCATGCGGTTCTACCAACCCAGAGATCCTTCCGAAACCGGATTCCACTTCAAGCTCTACAGCGAAGGCCAGCCGGTTATCCTGTCAGATGTGATTCCGATTCTGGAGAACCTGGGTATGCGGGTTCTGGGCGAGCACCCATACCGGGTTCGTCGACGGGATGGCGAAAATTTCGGCGTCAGTGATTTTACCGTCGAACTCCACGACCGGTGCCGGCAGGCCGACCTGCGTACTGCAAGGCCGCTGATCCAGTCGGCGTTCCGGGAGATCTGGAATGGCTTTGCAGAAAACGACGATTTCAACCAGCTGATCATGCTCTGCGGCCTGAGCTGGCGGGAAGTGGCGCTGATCCGAGCCTATGCCCGTTACGTGAAACAACTGCGATTCGGGTTCAGCCAGCCGTTCATTGCAGAAACCCTGGCCCGGCATCCGGATATCACTTCGCGGCTCGTGGCGTTCTTTTTCAATCGGTTCGAGCCCGGGGTAAAAGGGCGTAAGTCCAGGACAGAAAAGCTTGAGGCAGAGCTGCGGGATTCGCTGGAAGCGGTGGCGAGCCTCGATGACGACCGCATTCTGCGGCGTTTCTTCATGCTCATTCGGGCAACGCTGAGAACCAACTATTTCCAGGTCCGGGAGGATGGCGGGTTTCCGTCCTATCTGTCGCTCAAGCTGGATCCATCGTCGATTCCTGACATACCGCGCCCAAGGCCAAAGTTCGAGATTTTTGTGTATTCGCCCCGAATCGAAGGCGTGCATCTGCGTGCCGGGCCAGTCGCGCGGGGTGGCCTTCGCTGGTCCGACCGGATTGAGGATTACCGTACGGAGATCCTTGGCCTGGTGAAGGCCCAGCAGGTCAAGAACTCGGTGATCGTGCCTGCAGGCGCGAAGGGTGGCTTCGTGGTGAAGCAGCCGCCCAGGGATGGCTCTCGGGAGGCCGTTCGCGAAGAAGGGGTTTCCTGCTATCAGACCTTCATAAGGGGGCTGCTGGATATCACTGATAACCTTGATGACGGCCAGGTAGTCCCTCCTGCCAATGTCGTTCGCTATGACAGTGATGACACCTATCTGGTGGTCGCCGCCGACAAGGGCACAGCCACGTTTTCCGATATCGCCAACGCACTGGCGGCAGAGTACAACTTCTGGCTGGGCGATGCCTTTGCCTCCGGGGGCAGTGAGGGCTACGACCACAAGAAAATGGGTATCACCGCCCGGGGCGCCTGGGAGTCGGTGAAACGGCACTTCCTGGAAAAAGGCACCGATACCCAGAGCGATGAGTTCACCGTGGTCGGTATTGGCGATATGGGTGGCGATGTATTCGGCAACGGCATGCTCCTATCCGACCGAATTCGACTTATCGGTGCATTCAATCACCAGCATATTTTTGTCGACCCGGATCCGGATGCTGCGGCCTCGTTTCGCGAGCGAGAGCGGCTTTTCAAACTGTCCGGCTCATCCTGGGCCGATTACGATACCCAGCTGATCAGCGACGGGGGCGGTGTTTTCTCCAGGTCCATGAAGTCTATTCCTGTGTCGTCGCAGATGCGCAAGGTGTTGGGCATCAAGGCACGCAGCCTGTCGCCTGCGGATCTGATCAGCGCTTTGTTGAAAGCGCCGGTAGACATGCTCTGGAACGGTGGTATCGGGACCTATGTGAAGGCGCCTTCAGAGTCCCATGAGGATGTTGGCGACAAAACCAACGATGCGCTTCGAATCGACAGTAACGAACTGCGATGCAAGGCATTGGGAGAAGGCGGGAACCTGGGTGTTACCCAGAAGGCCCGCATCGACTTCGCCCGTCGTGGCGGCTCCGTGAACAGTGATTTTATCGATAACGCCGGTGGCGTCGACTGCTCGGACCATGAGGTGAACATCAAGATTCTGCTGAATGACCTGGTGCACCGACAGCTGATGTCGCTTCCGGAGCGAAACCGGATGCTCAGGGCCATGACGTCTGAGGTGGCCGAACTGGTGCTGCGCAACAATTACCGACAGGCGATGGCGCTGAGTCTTGCCCAGAACCCCGCAGTTGCCACCGCAGACCAGTACGAACGGCTGATGCGCAGGCTGGAGACAGAAGGCAAACTGGACCGCAGTCTCGAATTTCTTCCGTCGGATGAAGAATTGCAGGCTCGCCGTGAGCACGGCGGCGGCCTGACACGCCCTGAACTGGCGGTACTGGTTTCCTACGCAAAAATTGAACTCAAGCAGGCCCTGGTCGCATCACCGATCGTCCATGACCCGCGATTCAATTCTGCACTGCACTCGGCTTTCCCGGCCTCTCTGCTGGCCGCCTTCCCGGAAGCGGTGGGGGCCCATCCCCTGCGTGCAGAAATCTCGGCCACCCAGATTGCCAACGACATGGTAAATCGCATGGGGATCACCTGGTTTGACCGGATACGCAGCGCTACCGGGGCTGATGCTGGACGGATTGCCTCGGCCTACCTGATCTCCCTGCGAATACATGACGTAGACGCCCATTGGGAGAGTATGGAATCACTGGATGGAAAAATTGACGCCGGCGTTCAGGCAGACCTGTTCGCCGATGCCATCCGGTTGGTGACCCGAAGCACCAGCTGGCTCTTGCAGAACCGCCGGCAGGCGCTGGACCCGGTTTCCTGTATCGACCATTACCGGGCTCCCATGGCGGATGTGCTGGCTTCAAAAAGCCGACTTGAATCGGTGATTCCTGCAAGTCGCTGGTATGAACGCTATGCTGAATACTGTGAGCGGATGGTTCCGGAAGATCTTTCCGCCTGGTGCGCTTCCGCGGAAAGCCGTTACTGGCTGATGGACATGGTCGAGATCGCCCGTCAGCTGGACGAAAAGCTGGAGTCGGTGGCCTGGGTGTATTTCACGCTCGGTGAAAGCCTGAACCTGACCTGGTTGGACCGGCAAATGCGGGCCTTCCGGGCAAATGGCCACTGGCAAGTGTTGGCGACCATTCATTTCAGGGACGAGCTGGATCATCAGTTACGGAATCTCACGCTAAGCGTGTTTTCCGAGCCCGTTGATGGCGATGAAACGCCGGAGAAGCGGATTGAGGCGTGGCGGGGGAACAAGCGGATGTTACTCGCCCGCTGGGAGCGGATGCTGAACGACATGCAGGCCGCCAATGATGTGGATTGTGCCGTTTTCTCAGTCGCTCATGGAGTGCTCAGAGAGCTGGCATTGAAAGCCGCATAGCAGGACTACGACAGGCAAGGTGACTGAAAATCACGTTTTTTGGAGAAAATTATTAATTTTTTGTGATGGATTAAAGACGTAATGGCACGCTTGCCTTGAATTTATAGCGAAATAGTCTTTGTCGATCTCGGTAGAATGCCGGAGAGACAAACAACTAAGAGGGTACAACTATGAGACCGCAGCAATCACAGACGCCCGAGCTTGTCGATAGTCGGCAGGCGATTCGTGATTATTATCTCGCTGACGAGCACAAGGTTATCCACGAGATGATTGCTGGTGCCCAGTTGTCCCAGGCCGAGCGCGACGCCATTTCCGCTCGTGCGGCTGAACTGGTACGCGGCGTTCGCAAGAATGCCAAGTCCACCATCATGGAAAAATTCCTGGCGGAGTATGGCCTGACGACCAAGGAAGGCGTTGCCCTGATGTGTCTGGCCGAGGCGCTGTTGCGTGTGCCCGACAACACAACCATCCATGAGCTGATTGAGGACAAGATCACCTCCGGCGCCTGGGGTACCCACGTGGGCAAAGCGTCGTCTGGATTGATCAACACCGCCACCGTTGCCCTGCTGATGACCAGCAACCTGCTGAAGGACTCCGAGCGCAACACCGTGGGCGAAACCCTTCGCAAGCTGCTCAAGCGCTTTGGTGAGCCGGTTATCCGTACCGTTGCCGGTCAGGCCATGAAAGAAATGGGCCGTCAGTTCGTTCTGGGCCGTGATATCGAAGAGGCCCAGGACGAAGCCAAGGAATACATGGCCAAAGGCTACACCTATTCCTACGACATGCTGGGTGAAGCCGCGCGCACCGATGATGACGCCAAGCGTTATTACGATTCCTACTCCAACGCCATCGATAGCATTGCCAAGGCGAGCAAGGGCGATGTCCGTAAGAATCCCGGCATCTCGGTAAAACTTTCCGCCTTGCTGGCCCGCTACGAGTACGGCAATAAAGAGCGGGTGATGAACGAACTGCTGCCCCGGGCCCGCGAACTGGTCAAGAAGGCAGCGGCCGCCAACATGGGCTTCAACATCGACGCCGAGGAGCAGGATCGCCTGGATCTTTCCCTTGATGTGATCGAAGCACTGGTTGCCGATCCCGAGATTGCGAACTGGGATGGCTTCGGCGTGGTGGTCCAGGCCTACGGCAAGCGTTCGTCCTTCGTTATCGACTGGCTCTACGGTCTGGCTGAAAAATACGACCGCAAGCTCATGGTGCGACTGGTGAAGGGTGCCTACTGGGACGCCGAGATCAAACGTGCCCAGGTAATGGGTCTGAATGGTTTTCCGGTGTTCACTCGCAAGGCCTGCAGCGACGTATCGTTCCTGTCCTGCGCCACCAAACTGCTGAACATGACGAACCGCATTTACCCGCAGTTCGCCACCCACAACGCGCATTCGGTTTCCTCCATTCTGGAAATGGCCAAGACCAAGGGCGTGGACAACTACGAGTTTCAGCGTCTGCATGGCATGGGCGAATCCCTGCACAACGAGGTTCTGAAAGTCAGTGGCGTACCCTGCCGTATCTACGCGCCCGTGGGCCCTCACAAGGATCTGCTTGCGTATCTGGTGCGTCGCCTGCTGGAGAACGGTGCCAACAGTTCCTTCGTGAACCAGATCGTGGACACCAGCATTACCCCTGAGGAAATTGCCAAGGATCCGATTGTCAGCGTTGAGCAGATGGGTAAAAACATCTCCAGCAAGGCGATCGTGCATCCGTTCAACCTGTTTGGCGATCAGCGCCGCAACTCCAAAGGCTGGGATATCACCGATCCGGTCACAGTCAACGAGATCGAGAAGGGCCGCGGCGCCTACAAGGACTACCGCTGGAAGGGCGGCCCGGTGATTGCTGGCGAAGTGGCCGGCACCGAAGTGCAGGTAGTGCGCAACCCGGCGGACCCGGACGATCTGGTCGGCCATGTAACCCAGGCTTCGGACGCTGATGTGGACACCGCGATTACCGCTGCTGCGGCGGCGTTCAAGAGCTGGTCCGAGAAGTCCGCAGAAGAGCGGGCCGCTTGCGTTCGCAAGGTGGGCGACCTTTACGAAGAGAACGTTGATGAGCTGTTCGCCCTCACCACCCGTGAAGCGGGGAAATCCCTGCTGGATGCGGTGGCAGAGGTCCGTGAGGCGGTCGACTTCTCCCAGTATTACGCCAACGAGGCCATTCGCTACAAAGACAGCGGCGACGCCCGTGGTGTGATGGTGTGTATTTCACCCTGGAACTTCCCGCTGGCGATCTTCTCCGGGCAGATTCTGGCCAACCTCGCGGCAGGTAACACCGTGGTGGCGAAGCCGGCTGAGCAGACATCCTTGCTGGCTATTCGCGCCGTGGAACTGATGCATCAGGCCGGTATCCCGACGGATGCCATCCAGTTGGTGCCGGGTACCGGCGCCACCGTCGGTGCGGCTCTGACCTCCGATTCACGGGTCAGCGGCGTGTGCTTCACCGGCTCCACCGCTACCGCGCAGCGCATCAACAAGGTGATGACCGAGAATATGGCACCGGACGCGCCGCTGGTTGCAGAAACCGGCGGCCTGAACGCCATGATCGTGGATTCCACGGCATTGCCGGAGCAGGTTGTCCGTGACGTTCTGGCGTCCTCGTTCCAGAGTGCGGGTCAGCGTTGTTCGGCCCTGCGTATGCTCTACGTGCAGAAGGACATTGCCGATGGTCTCCTGGAAATGCTTTATGGCGCCATGGAAGAGCTGGGAATTGGCGATCCCTGGTTGCTGTCCACGGATGTGGGCCCGGTAATCGACGAGAACGCCCGCAAGAAAATCGTGGACCATTGCGAGAAGTTCGAGCGCAACGGCAAGCTGCTGAAGAAGCTGAAGGTTCCCGAGAAGGGTCTGTTTGTTTCGCCGGCGGTGCTGAGCGTCAGCGGTATCGAAGAGATGGAAGAGGAGATTTTCGGTCCGGTTCTGCACGTTGCCACATTTGAGGCGAAGAACATCGACAAGGTGGTGGACGACGTTAACGCCAAGGGCTACGGGCTCACATTTGGTATCCACAGCCGTGTGGATCGCCGGGTCGAGCGCATCTCCAGCCGGATCAAGGTAGGTAACACCTACGTGAACCGGAACCAGATCGGTGCCATCGTGGGCTCCCAGCCTTTCGGGGGTGAAGGTCTGTCAGGTACCGGCCCCAAAGCCGGTGGTCCGCAGTACGTCCGTCGCTTCCTGAAAGGTGAAACGATCGAGCGCGAGGCGGATTCCAACGCCAGGAAGGTGGATGCCAAGCAGCTGCAGAAGCTGATTGGCCAGCTGGACAAACTGAAGACGTCCAGGCCTGAAGCTCGTGTGGACGCAATCAGGCCCATCTTTGGAAATGTTCCGGAGCCACTGGACGCTCACGTGGAAGCGCTGCCCGGCCCAACGGGTGAAACCAACCGCCTGTCCAACCATGCCCGTGGTGTGGTGCTGTGTCTGGGGCCGGATAAGGAAACCGCTCTGGAGCAGGCCGGCACCGCGTTGTCACAAGGCAACAAGGTGGTGGTGATTGCGCCGGGTGTTCAGGACACAGTGGATCAGGCTGCGAAGGCCGGACTGCCAATCACTGGCGCGGAAGGTCTGCTGGAGCCGGACGCCCTGGCAACCGTTGATGGTTTCGATGCGGTGGTGAGCTGCGGCGTTCAGTCCTTGCTGAAAGCCTATCGCGAGGCACTGGCCAAGCGTGACGGTGCGTTGCTGCCGCTGATTACAGAGCACACCCTGGATCAGCGGTTTGTGATCGAACGTCACCTGTGTGTCGATACAACCGCAGCCGGCGGTAACGCCAGCCTGATTGCCGCCTCCGAATAATCGGCGGTAATCGGTACCATGCGCGCCCGGCGTCAGTCAGTCCTGATGTCGGGCGCGCCTGTTTTCAGACGTTGGTTAAACAGCATCCGGCGGCCTTCGGCCTCGGCAACGTCCGAAAGATAGAAACTGACCGATGACCCCGGCCCCCTCTGGGCCAGAAGGCCCGCATCGAGAGCGCTCAGGCAGCCGATTTTCGGATAGCCGCCAATGGTCTGCCGGTCTTTCATCAGAACAATGGGCTGACCGTCTTTCGGTACCTGAATAGCCCCATAGGCAATCCCCTCCGAGACAATCCCGTCCAGATCCGAATAGATGGCATCACCTTTCAGTCGATACCCCATGCGATCGATATTCTGGCTGATTTCATAATCGCACGAGAAAAACTTCATTCGCTGAACCGCGGGGAAGCTCTGATATTGATAGCCTGGAATGACACCCAGGCGAAGGTGCTGCCGGTAATCGGGGATTTCTGGCTCAGGAAGAAACGTCTCAATAAATGGAGAGTTTTTCTTAAACTCCAGCTTATCGCCCTTGGCCAGTTTTGCTCCCTTGCCATCAAGACCGCCCAGGCCTTCCCGACTCACAGTAGCGCAGCTACCGAGCTTCATCGTAGGCTGGAACCCGCCGCTGACCGCCAGGTAGGCGCGCAGGCCACTAATCGGCGCGTTGAAATCCAAGCGGTCACCCTTGCTGATGTAATGGGTGCGCCAGGGCTCAATGGTCTTATCGTTGATCTGGGCGCCGAGATCGCCACCGGTAATGGCGATGCAGGCATCATCCTGAGCCAGCAGACTGAACCTGCCAAAGGTGATTTCCACCTGGGAGGCGTTCAGGTCATTGTCCAGCAGGCGGTTCGCCCAGAAAAACGCGAACTCGTCCATGGGGCCACCGGTTGTCACGCCCATGTGCTGGTAGCCATGTCTGCCTGAGTCCTGGATAAGGGCCAGCATTCCGGGGTCGAGAACTTCAAAGCTCATCGAGGTTGCCTCCCAGCTCGAGGAATTCGTCCCGACTGATGGCGCGGAAGCGCACCTGATCGCCCACTTGTACCAGCGCCAGGGAGTCACTGTCCCAATCAATCATTTTTTGCGGCGTGCGGCCAATAATCTGCCAGCCACCGGGCGTGCAGCTCGGGTATATCGCGGTTTGAGTGCCTGCGATGCCGACGGAGCCGGTAGGCACTTTCAGCCGGGGAGTGGATTTCCGGGGAGTGGCAATACGTTCGTCGGTGCTTCCCAGGTAGGCGAATCCGGGCGCAAACCCGATGGCGTAGACCTGATAAAGCTTTTCACTGTGGATGCGGACAACATCATCCTGGGACAGCCCGGCATGCTCGCAGACATCCTCCAGATCCAGGCCCACTTCAGGATCATAGTAGACGGGCAGCTCGACAATGCGGGCGGAGTCGTCTCCGTTGGAGCCATCGTCGCCAGAGTCTATCGCTGAGCGCAACCGGCGTGTGATGGCAAAACGGTCAGCCTGCTCCAGATCCCAGGTCACCAGGATCGACGTGTAAGACGGCACCAGGTCGATGATGAGGTCTGACATGTCACGGCGCAGCCGATCGGTGGCCTGTTTGACCAGGCCAGCGGATTCCGCCCCGATCTGGTCGCCAAAATACACCATGCAGGTGTTTTCGTTGACCGACTCGATCCTCATAGCGCTTCCACGACCTGTCGCATATGCCGTGCAGCGTCGACGGCATGGTAGCTGTCGCCGTGAATACAGATGGTATCGGCCTTGATCGGAATATGTTTGCCCGAGATCGAGGTGACCGTTCCTTCGCGGATAATCTGGGTGACCTGCGCCTCAATGGCTTCGGTTGTCTCGTGCACGGCACCACGAACCGACCGTTTTACCAGTCTGCCCTCGTCGCTGTAGGCGCGATCAGAGAACGCCTCGAACCAGACCTCGATGCCATATTCGTCCGCGCGATCCTTGACCTGTTGCCAGTCCGGCGTTGCCATGACCACCAGGGGGCACTTTGGTGCGTAGGAGCGAACAGCGGACATAACCACGGACAAGGTGGTGTTATCGACCATCATCCGGTTATACAGGGCGCCGTGGGGCTTCACGTAGGAGATGGAAGTGCCATGTACCTGGCAGATGCCGTTGAGCGCCGCCATCTGGTAAACCAGGATAGCCTTGAGCTCGTCCGGGCGGCAGTCCATGTCCCGACGGCCGAAACCGAGCAGGTCCGGGTAGCCGGGGTGGGCGCCGATGGTAACGTTCTGGGCCAGGGCCAGCTTGACCGTGTGATCCATGGTCAGCGGGTCGGATGCGTGAAACCCGCAGGCAATACTGGCCATATCAATGTAGGGCATGACTTCGGCATCCATGCCCTTGGTCCAGGTGCCGAAGCTCTCGCCCATGTCGCAGTTGAGTTTCATTGTGTACCTCCGAAAAACGTTGTGTCCTGCATTATCCCTGGCTCATGGTCTGGGGCAGGTAGGTGACAATCTCAGGGAACCAGCCGATCAGGAAAAGTGCTGCCATGATCAGCAGGAAGAACGGCAGGGCTGCCCGGGCCACGTACAGTATGTCTTTACCTGTCAGAGCCTGGATGACAAACAGGTTGAAGCCCACCGGGGGCGTAATCTGTGCCATCTCTACCACCAGCACAATAAAGATCCCGAACCAGAGCAAGTCGATGCCGGCCTGCTGAACCATCGGCATGACAACCGCCACGGTCAGAACCACAACCGAAATCCCGTCGAGGAAACAGCCAAGCAGGACGAACAGCACTGTCAGGCCGATCAGCAGCTCGAACGGTGACAGGGACATGCTGCCGATCCAGGCAGCCAGCTCCCTTGGGATGCCCAGGAAGCCCATGGCTAGGGTCAGAAAGTGGGCACCAACCAGAATCAGGCCGATCATGCAGGAACTTTTCACGGCTCCCAACAGGCTGTCCTTGAAGCTCTGAATGCTCAGTGAACCGGTTGCGGCCGCAATGATAAGGGCACCAAAAACGCCCAGGGCGGCAGCCTCTGTTGGTGTAGCGAAGCCGGTATAGATCGAACCCAGTACGAAAATGATCAGGCCAACGATCGGGAGCAGCATACGGAGTGCCTTGATCTTGACCGAGAACGTGAGGTTTTCCTTTTTGGTGGTCGGCAGCTGGTCCTTGTTGAGCTTGGCCCAGATCATGGTGTAACCCATAAACATGGCGACCAGCATCAGGCCGGGCAGGGCGCCGGCGATAAACAGGCGGCCAATGGAAACCTCGGCGGCCACGCCATAAACAATCAGAATAATGGAGGGCGGAATCAACAGCCCAAGCGTACCGGAGCCGGCCAGGGTGCCCACCGCCATCTTGTCGCTGTAACCCTGGGCTTTCAGTTCTGGCAGAGTCATGCGGCCAATTGTTGCGGCAGTGGCTGCGGAAGAGCCGGAAACCGCCGCAAAAATGCCACAACTCAGAATGTTTACATGGAGAAGCTTGCCCGGCAGCCCGCCCATCCAGGGGGCCAGCCCTTTGAACAAATCCTCGGACAGTCGTGTACGGAACAGAACCTCCCCCATCCAGATGAACATGGGCAGGGCCGTCAGAGACCAACTGGTACTGGCGCCCCAACTGGACGTGGCGAACAGCAGGCCGATCTGATCGTTTCCGGAGAGCAGCAGGCCCAGAATACCGACCCCAACCAGGGTCAGGGAGACCCACACGCCTACGGCGAGCATCAGGATCATCGCAACTGCCAGGACAATCGAGAGAAATGCGATATCCATTACACTTCCTCCAGATTGATCTCGTCTTCATGCTGCTGGTAGGAAGGAGTGCGCTTGCGAATCACGGCAACCAGGTCGTCCAGGATGGCAATGTTGAGTGCCGTCATTCCCAGTGCAACCGGAACCTGCGGTATCCAGATGGGGATCGGGATATAGCCGTGGGACACCTCCTCGAAGATGTAGGATTCCCACACCATGTGCCAGCCATAGAACGTCATGTAGCAGGCGAGCCCGAACCCGAAAATGAGGACGACAAGCTCCTGCCAGAACCTTGGCCGTGCCGACCACTTCTGGATAACCAGGGTCACCCGGATATGGCCGCCGTTATGAAAGGTGTAGGCAAGACCGAAGAAGGTGGAGGCGGCAAGAGCCCAGCCGGACACGTCTTCCGCTGAGGGAATGATAAAGCCGAACAGGCGGCCCACGATCTGCGCCAGGATGACGACCATGATCAGGGCGATGCAGAAACCAGCAGCGTAACCGGATGCCAGATAAAATTTCTCTCGAAGAGAGTTCATAACGGATGCCTCCCGGAACAGCCTCCTGAACACTCAGGAGGCTTCCGTTGAGTGAACTTTTAGCGGTAGTTGGACAGGATAGCGCCGACTTCCTCCGGTGCTTCCTGTTCCCACTCTTTCACCATGATGTCGCCGATCTTCTGGAGCTCGGCCATCAGTTCCTCAGACGGCTCGGAAACCGTGATGCCATTTTCCGCCAGGGTGGCAGTGTCCTCTGCCGCGGTCTTGCGAACGCCTTCCCAGCCTTTGGCCTCGGCAGCGGCGGCCGCATCCAGGATAACCTGCTGCTGCTCATCGCTCAGGCGACGGAAGGCGCGCTTGTTGACGACTACGACGTTCTTGGGAATCCAGGCCTTGATGTCGGTGTAGTGGGAAAGGTAATCCCAGGCCTGCCCGTTCGCGCCCGTGGACGGCGAGGTGATCATGGCGTCGATGATGCCCGTGCTGAACGCCTGGGGAATCTCAGGTACCTGAACCGTTGTCGGGGTGGTGTTCATCAGGTCAGCCAGACGCGACGTAGAAGGGCTGTAAGCCCGCATCTTCAGACCTTCCAGATCTTCCAGCGTGTTAACCGGGGCTTTGGTATACAGGCTCTGTGCCGGCCAGGGCACGGTATACAGCAGGGTCATGCCTTCCTTGTCCAGCTGCTTCTCGATCTGGGGCTTGGCGGCTTCCCAGAGTCTTTTGGCATCTTCGAAGCTGGTTGCCAGGAACGGAATATTGTCGTGTTTGAACACCGGATGGGTGTTGCCCATGATGCCGATGAAGATTTCACCCAGCTGCACCTGGCCGGTTCTTACGGCCCGGGGAATTTCCGGGTGTTTTACCAGGGATGCACCGGAGTGAACGGTGATGGTGATGTCACCATCGGTGCCGTTCTTGATGTCCTCGGCAAAACCGTAGGCGATCTGGGTAGGCAGGTTGGCGTCGCCGTAGGGCGTTGGCATGTGCCATTGATCGGCCTGAACGGCTGAGGTAAGCAGCGCCCCGGTAACCAGGGTGGCTGTGGCGAGTTTTTTGAACATAGTGAATCTCCCGTTTTTCTGTTTTTTATCGTTTAAAGGGAACTGGGGCTTCAGAGTACCGCCAGTTCTTCATTCAGCCGCTCGGTAAGCAGCATTTTTCCCGGTACGTGGGTTATTGCGAAAGGCAGGCGCGCGTTCTCGAGGGCCAGTTGCGGGGTAACCCCGCAGGCCCAGAACAGCGGAAGCTCGCCCGGCCTGATCGTTACCGGATCTCCAAAATCAGGCTGGTTAACGTCCTGGATGCCAATGAGCGCCGGATCGCCGATGTGAACCGGTGCACCGTGGGCCTTTGGCAGGCGGGTCGTGATCTGTATCGCGCGGATGGCATCCGCACCGTTGAACGGGCGCATGGAAACCACCATGTTGCCGCTGAACCGGCCCGCGGGCCGGGTAGCGATGTTCGAGCGGAACATGGAAACGTTCCGCCCTTCGTCCACGTTCCGGACTGAGAGGCCGGCCCTGATCAGGGCATCTTCAAACGAGAACGAGCAACCCAGGACAAAGGTCACCAGGTCGTCCTGCCAGAGGCTTTTGAGATCCGTGACTTTCTCCGCCCGCTCGCCATTCCGGAATACCTGGTATTCAGGTACATCGGTCCGGATATCCAGATCGTGTCCAAGGTCGGGAAGGGCCGGATCTCCGGGTTGAGACATGCCGATCAGGGGGCAGGCAACCGGGTTATTCTGACAGTATAGGAGAAAATCGCCGGCCCATTCGGACGGCAGGATGACCACGTTCCCCTGAAGCAGGCTGTTGGCCTGGCCACTTGTAGGCGCTGTGTGGTCGCCCGAACGAATGCGAGCGCGTAATTCTGAGGCCTGATCAAGCAGGTTGTTCTTGAAATCGGAATACGCACCGGTGTGCATGACGGTAACCCCTGATTGAAATTGTCTTTTACAACTAAATTTCAGGGTATACCGGCTGGTGAAAAAGTCTAATTATCGTTTTTTAGGTCTTGCGATAACTTTTCGTGATGTGTTGCCCGGTCGTATTCGTCGGAGACCATCACTCCAAGGTTCGCTGCCAACTCTGCAATCGGGTTGAAGGGTGCCCCGGAATAGGAGGCTGTGAAGGCGAGTTCTGAGGGCGTCCATGAGGTATTGAGCTGGACCAGGCGGCCGCTTTGCAGTTCGTGCTTGATCACGCTTAGTGGAAGCGTTGAAATACCAATGCCATCAAGGGTCAGCTGCCGGCAGGCTGCCAGTGAACTTGACGAATAGAAGCGCGCTGGAAGGTCGTCCAACTCACTGAATTTCTGGCTGATTTCAGCAAAGGGTTTGGTATTTCGGGCATAGGTAATGACGGGCCACTCGGCGAGCTCTTTTAGTTCCAGAAGCTTGTCTGGAAGATTCAGCTCCGGGCTGGCTACCCAGATCAGCGGGAAACTGCAGAGCGACCGATTCTCAATTTTCGGCTCAGATACGGGGCCCATCAGGAAGGCCAGATCCAGGCTGCGATCCAGCAAGCCGGATCGGAGGTTGCCGGAGACATCCACCGTGATTTCCACATCCAGATTGGGGGCCGTTTCGTGCAGTTCCCGGAAAAAACGCGGCAGCCAGGAGTGCACAATGGTTTCGGAAACGCCCAGTCGAAGGATGCCTGACAGCGAGGCCCCACGGTCTGCGCGCTTGCGCAGCTGCTGGGCCATAAAGACGATCTTCTCAGCGTAGGGCAGGAGTTCCTGGCCCTTGCTGGTCAGTTTGCTGTGGCCGGACTCGCGCTCGAACAGCCTGACGCCCAACTCGTCTTCAAGAGCTGCGATACGGTTGGAAATGGCCGGCTGGGTGGTGTGCTGGTGCTCGGCAGCCTTGCGAAAGCTACCCAGCGTCGCAACCCAGATAAAGGTCTCCAGACGCTTGAAGTTCATTGATTCCCGGACCTCAGAGGGGCCTACAGCGCAGCATAGCGCTCGTGAAGGATGCCAACCCGTTCAACATAGGCCTTTGTTTCGGCGTAGGGCGGTACGCCCTGGTAGCGGCTCACGGCACCGGGCCCTGCGTTGTAGGCGGCGGTGGCCAGCCGGATGTCGCCATTGAACCGGTTGAGCATCTTGGCCAGATAATGCACCCCGCCACGGATGTTCTCGGCCGCCGCCAACGCATTGCGCACACCCAGTTCTTCGGCAGTACCTGGCATCAGTTGCATCAGCCCTTGCGCGCCCACCGGGGACAGGGCCTTTTCATTGAAGGCCGATTCGGCGTGGATCACAGCGCGAACAAGCGCGGGATCAACCCCGAATTCCTGTGCCGCCGTCTGGATCTCGGAATCGAATGGCTTGGTGAACAGTGGCGTCTTGCGCCAGTCGACGCTGGATTCCGGGTCACAGGCGTAACAGTGGAAGCGGATAACGTCGAACTCGGCACCGGCAGGTTGTACGCTGCTATACGCCACCACGCCATTGTTATCGGTGTAGCGGTAGACGGTATCGGTGCCGGAGGAGGCCCTGGGCTGGCTGGCGTTTTTCACGTTGGTGAATTCCACGGTGCCATCCGGATGCACAATACGCTTGATGCCGTCTGCCATGGCGGGTGCCGACAGAAAGAGCAAAAGCGCTGCGATGGATGGGATCAGAAATGCTCTGCCGTTGGTCATTACTCACTCGCGAAAGAGGCCGCTAATGGCCGGTTTCAGTTATTCTCCAAAACCGCCTTTGGCTGAATTATACGGGCTTGCCCGGCGGAATAAAGCGCGCGCTCTGTCGGAAAAATGTTACGTTCTGCGTATTGCTGGCCAGTTCTCACTCTTTGAAGAGGCAGTTCAAAAGCATCATGGCTAACCCGACCGACACAGGCAACCTCGTTCTCATCGGTATGCCCGGCAGCGGCAAGAGCACCGTGGGCGTGCTGCTGGCCAAACGGCTGGGCCTCGGGTTTATCGACACCGATCTGCTCATTCAGGAGGACGCTGGCCGTACCCTGCAGACTATTGTAGACGAGGATGGTTACGAAGCCCTGCGCCGCATTGAGGAGCAGGTACTGCTGAAGCTGGATGTCCGGCACAAGGTGATCAGTACAGGCGGCAGCGCGGTCTACAGTGATCGAGCCATGGAACACCTCAAGACCAACGGGTCCGTGGTGTTTCTCGACATTCCGCTGGATCTGGTTATCGACCGAATCGGTGATCACAGCATGCGGGGTATTTCCCGGCGACCGGATCAGTCGCTGCAAGCTTTGTTCGAAGAGCGGTTTGAATTGTATTCCCGTTATGCGGATCTGACGGTCAAGGGCGAAGGTCTGAATCAGGACCAGGTCTGCGAGGCGGTTGTCGATAGCCTCATTTCAAAGCAACAGTGAGTCCCAGTATTAGGTTTAGTTAAGGTGCATCCAGCCAGACCTCGCTGCTAAAGTCCGGGGACGTGTTGGGAGGACTGAATGATGAAGAACTGGGCTTACGCACTTACGATCGTTTTTGTTGGAATGTTTTCAGGGACTGCTCTGGCTGAATCATCACCAGAGGATTCTTCCGTGGAGTCGCTTAAACAGGAAACCCGGGAGTTGGGCGAGGCGCTTCAGGACTATGGTTCTGACCAGAAAGAGCAGGCTGAGGATTCGATCAACAAAACATTGTCGGCCCTGGATAAACGCATCCAGGAGCTTGAGCAACAGCTCTCGAAAAACTGGGACGATATGAGCGATACCGCCCGGGAGCGGTCCCAGAAGAGCCTCGAGTCGTTGCGGGAACAGAGAGCTCGTGTCCAAAACTGGTATCAGGAACTGAAAGACAGCTCAGCATCCGCCTGGGAGAAGGCTCGAAAGGGATTTTCCGATGCCTATGAAGCGCTTTCAGAGCAATGGAACAACACCGAGGAGGAGTTGCAGGACTCGGAAAAACGCTCCGACAGCATCTGAGCTGGCCCCGCGCTGGTCAAGTCAACTCCGCCCGATCAAGACGTTTCTTCCGGTACTGGTTCGGGCGGCAGTCTCTTTCCCGCTAGATTCTCCATCAGCCGGCAGGTCACCAGGTCGCCCGTCACGTTGATGGCCGTCCGGCACATATCCAGGATTCGATCCACGCCCATGATCAGTGCGATGCCGCTGGGAGGGATGCCCACGGTTTGCAGCACCATGGCAAGGATCACGATGCCTACCCCGGGCGTGGCCGGTGAGCCGATGGACGCGCCCACAGCCATGGCGACCACGAGCGCCATACTGCCCATGCTGAGATCAATGCCGTAGACCTGTGCAAGAAAGATGGTAGCAACGGCCTGGTAGAGTGCCGTGCCGTTCATGTTGATGGTGGCGCCCAGGGGAATCACGAACTGGGAAACCGACGGCCGGACACCGAGCTTGTCTTCGGCGGTTCTTATGGAGAGCGGCATGACGGCCGCCGAGCTGGATGTGGAAAAGGCCAGCAACAGCACATCCCGGGTGTCTTTCAGGAACCGGACGGGGGATTGGCCGGCGAGCAGCTTCAGGATCAGCATGTAAACGCCCAGAAGTACCAGCAAGCCCGCAATGACGGTTGCGACGTAAGATGCCATGCCCAGCATTGCCCGGAATCCCAGGGTGGTTGTGAGTTGGGCCATCAGGCCGAACACGGCAATGGGGGCAAGGCGCATTGCCCAGCGTACGACCGTCATGCAGATTTGCTGGAGGGAATCGAGCAGGTCCAGCATGGGCCTGGATTTTTCCGGGGCCATGCTCACCAGGGCAATGCCGACAATGATGGAGAAGATCACCACCTGGAGCATCTGGCCTTCAACCATGGCATCGAGCGGGTTGCCCGGTAGCAGCCCGATCAGGGTCTTGGGCAGCTCATCCACACCCGGCATGGAGGCAACAGGCACACTGTTTTCCCCGGCCTCAACGGGAGTGCCGAGCCCTGCCATCATTCTGCCGGGGTTGATCAGGTCGCCGATCCAGAGACCTATCGATGCTGCCATGGCCGTCGTGATTACGAAAAAGCCGGTTACCCTCAGGCCCAGCTTTCGCAACTGTTCAAGGTCTTCGCTGGCGGCGAGCCCGCGAACCACCGAGGCAATTACCAGGGGGATTACGATCATCTGGATGGTGGCCAGAAACAGTTGCCCCGGGAAAGCCAGCCAGTTACCGATCAACGTCCCGGTTTCCGGTTCCACGAGTCCCACCGACGGTCCCAGGAGCGTGCCTGTAATCAACCCGAGGAACATGCCAATGAGCACCTTCAGCCAGAGCTTTCCCTGCACCAGCCCCGAGAGGTAGCTGCTGAGATGACGCAGTGGCCGTGGGTAAAATCGCTCGTCTGGTTTGGCATTGCCTTGAATCTTCCCTGTTTCTGTTGGAGCTACCCTGAAAGCATAGCCCATGCTGGCTCTGCGTTTGTGAGGCAGATCAATCCGGCATCAGGTTGATTTCTTCGGCAGTCAGTGAGCGGTATTCGCCGGCCGCCAGGTCATCGTCCAACAGGATATTTCCCATCCGTTCCCGATGCAGGGCCGTTACGCGATTACCGACGGCATGGAACATGCGCTTCACCTGATGGTAACGGCCTTCGTAAATGGTCACTCTGGCTTCACAGGGGCTCAGAAGATCCAGGTCAGCAGGTGAGGTGGTGAGTTGCTCGAACTCAAACCAGATGCCCTCCGCGAATCGATGAGGGGTCTCTGGAGAAATCGGATAGGCGGTGCTGACCCGGTAGACTTTCGGGATCTTGATTCGGGGCTCGGTAAGCTGGCGTGACCAGCGGCCATCATTGGTGAGAATCAGCAGGCCCGTGCTGGCGCGGTCGAGTCGTCCGGCAATGTGCAGATCCTCGCGCAGTTCTGGCGAGATCAGCTCCATCACGGTCCGATGGGTGTCGTCGAGCGTTGCACTCAGAAAACCTGCAGGTTTGTGGAGCATGAGGTAATGGCAGGCTTCAGCCTCTTGAATGATATCGCCGTCCATCCGTACGCATGAAAACCGATCCACCTCGGCAGCAGCATCGCGGCAGGTGACGTCATTTACGGCCACCCGACCGGAAGCAATCAGAAAATTGGCCTGACGGCGACTGATGTCATTCCGGTTGCTGAGAATTCGTGAAAGCTTCATGGTGTGAATCGGCTATGCTGAATGTAAACCCCCGATAATAATACGAGGAAATGCCATGCCATTCTCTGTTGATCACCTTGCCGAACTCAATTTGCTGGGCCAATTTCCTTCCACCTCGACTCAGGAAGGGCTCAAGGTTCATGCCCATTCGGCGGCTCCGGAAACTGTGAAGGCCGCCGAAAACCTGCATGCCAAGGGGCTGATCAGCCAGAAAGATGGCGGCTACCTCACGCCGTTGGGGGCAGAGGCAGTGGATCTGACCCAGAAGCTCCAGTCGATTCTCAGTAGCTCATAAAGCGCGGATGACCTGTCCGGCCTTTGAGACCCGGTGCCCTCCCGCGTTAGGGTGAGGCCATGAGCAACTGGAAGAAGTCGCCCGTCCTCTGGATGGGCGGGAGCATTGCCGCCGTTGGGCTGATAGTCGGTCTGCTTTACGCCTTCGGTGTGCATCAACAGGTCGTTGAGCTTCTGCGCTGGTTTGATACCCAGGGGGCCTGGGCGGCTCTCCTCTTTGTCGGCATCATGGTGCTGGCCATGGTGCTGCTTCTGCCCGGGGTGTTGTTGACCACCGGAGCGGGTTTCGTGTTCGGCGTGTTGGAAGGCACAGCCTACGTGGTGGTGGGCACTACGTTGGGCTCGGCCATTGCCTTTCTGGTTGCCCGGCATTTTCTGGGTGAGCACGCCCGTGTGTACATTCGCAGCCGCGCGCGATTGTCTGTCGTCAGCAACGAAATGGCGCCTCACGGCTGGAAAATCGTACTCCTGACCCGTCTGATCCCTTTCTTCCCCGGCAAGCTGTCCAATTTTCTGTTCGGTCTCACCAACTTCTCGTTTGGCGGTTTCGTTGTCGGCACCTTTTTCGGTGTGATTCCCTTTTCCCTGCATAACGTGTATCTCGGCTCGCTTGCCGCCGACCTGTCAACTCTGGGTGTGCGGGAAACCGGCCGTTCACCCCTGGAGTGGGCCATTTACGGTGCCGGTTTCGTAGGCACGGTAATGGCCGTGGTGTTTCTCAATCGTCTCGCCCGGCGGGCACTCGCCCGTTACAAGGTCGAGACTGAGCCAACAGAACAGGAGGCAAACGAATGAGCTGGATGAAGTGGCTGCCCTGGCGTTACCTGGTAAAACGCGTGGCCCACCGCCATGGTTTCCTCGATCCGATCGCGCTGCTCGGGAAACTTCACAGTTTTGCCCAGCCTTCGGAAGTCGGCGAGCCCATCGAACTGCTCCGGGCCGGCGTGGTTTTCCATGCGCGGGGGCTGATCAACAGTCGGGTCATCCAGCACAACCTCGATTGGGTCTGGCCTTACTGGGTGGAGCGCCAGTTCGACCCCGAAGACATTGCCTTCATTCCCCGGGCATTCTCGATTACCCACATCAATCTCAGTAACCGTAACTGGACGGCCATCGGCCAGCCGGATGTGGATGAGTTGCCCGTGGTGGATCCCCGGGGGTTGCTGACACCGTTCCATGACGGCTGGTCACTGGATGCGTGGCTGCTGGCGGACAATGGCCGGTGCCTTCTGCCCTCTCGTTGCAAAACGGCCCGGCAACGCCAGGAACTTGAGGGTGGTCCCTGCGTGGTCACAGAGTCCGAACTGGACGGGCTGGCCCTGACCAGTCGTTCCCGGGTGGTAGTCGAAAACGGCCGGGCGGTTTGCGAAATGGTCGTGAAGGCCCGGGCCGAGACTTCCGGCTCTCTGGTCATATCCTTGCGCCCCGCCAATCCTGAAGGAATCAGCTTTATCAACAAGGTCCGGCTGTCCGAGCAGAGAGACGCCTGGACCATAGATGGCAAGCAGGCGGTGTTTTTCAGTCGCCCGGCAGAGCGTCATCATGTGTCGAACTATCGCGAGGGTGATGTTCGGATTCATCTGCAGGACAAGGAAGACCAGTGCGAAGGGCAGTGCGACGTCGGCATGGTCACCGCAGCGGCCCTGTTCCGGGTCGAAGCAGGTGAGGAGTCGGAGCTCAGGCTCAGGGTGCCGCTGCAGGATGAGTCGGCGCCAGTTATTCGCTCTGACGGCTGGGCGGCCGCCCTTCATGGCCATGCCCGCCTGGAGTGCCCCGACGAAAACTGGCAGTTCCTCTATGACGCCGCCCTGAATTCCCTGGTGCTGCACTCTCCGGAAGATGTGTACCCCGGGCCCTATACCTACAAGCGTTTCTGGTTTCGCGATGCCGCGTTCATTATCCATGCCTTGCTCTGTGCAGGTCTTACAGATCGCGCTGAGCGGGCGCTCTACCAGTTCCCGGCGCGGCAACTGAAAAACGGCTATTTCCGCTCCCAGGAAGGGGAATGGGATGCCAATGGAGAAGTGCTCTGGATTCTGAGGCGGTTCCATGAGCTTACGGGTCGACCTCTGCACCCGGAGTGGCAGGAGCCGGTGCGCAAGGGCGCTCGCTGGATCGAGAATAAACGCCTGAGTGAAAATATCGAAGGGCCTCACGCTGGCCTTTTGCCCGCCGGATTCAGCGCCGAACACCTGGGGCCCAATGACTATTACTACTGGGACGACTTCTGGGGCATCGCCGGCCTGAAGGCCGCCGAATCACTGTTTGCCACGATTGACCGGGAAATCGGCGAGCATTTCGGCGCCGGTGCCCGGGAGTTCAGCCAGACGGTGGATCGCAGCCTGGCAACCTGCGAGCAGCGACTCAAACGACCGGGAATGCCGGCCTCGCCCTATCGCCGCCTGGATGCGGGCGCCATAGGCTCACTGGCGATGGGTTATCCGACCCAGCTGTGTGAGCCGGATGATCCCAGGTTGCTGGACTGTGCCGAATTCCTGCTCGAAAAATGCTTTGTGAAAGGGGCGTTCTATCAGGACATGATTCACTCGGGTCTTAACGCCTACCTCACCCTGCACGTGGCTCAGGTTCTCCTGCGTGCGGGCGATGCTCGATTCCTGGATCTGGTGGATGCGGTGGCTGGCCTGGCATCGCCCACCGGGCAATGGCCGGAAGCCATACATCCGGCGACCGAGGGCGGCTGTATGGGCGATGGTCACCATGTCTGGGCGTCGGCCGAGTGGGTGTTGATGGTCCGCAACTGCTTTGTCCGGGAGGAGGGAGATCGTCTCATTCTCGGAGCTGGTATCCCTCCCCGGTGGCTGGAGCAGGACAAACCAATCCGCTTCGGGCCGGCACCGACCAGTTTCGGATCCGTGTCCGTCACCATTACGCCCCGGCCGGGCGCAGCACCCGAAGTCACCTGGGAGGGTAACTGGCACGATTCCGAGCCGGCTATCGAAGTAAGGCTGCCGGAGACCCGCGCCTGACAAACTGTACTGGTCACGAAACCGGATTTCTGTATCTGTTTTGTTTGCCTGCTAACTTATAAAGTAAGCTGACTGACAAATACATCGAATCCGGTTGAGTTTCATGCGCTCACTGTTTTACTCGTTTTTCGTGCCCGCGCTGTTCGTCTGGCTGTGGAGTACTGGTTTTATCGGCGCCAAGTACGGTCTGCCCTTTGCTGAGCCGTTTACGCTGCTGCTGATCCGCATGCTGCTGACACTGGTGGTGCTTGGAGCCCTGGCCTGGGTCATGAAAACCCGCTGGCCGGGCTGGCGAGGTGCTGGGCACCTTGCGGTCACCGGGATGTTGGTGCATGGCTGCTATCTGGGCGGCGTCTACTACGCGATTCAGGACGGAATGGCATCCGGAATTGTTTCCCTGATTGTGGGGCTGCAACCCCTGGTGACGGCTGCGGCGGCGGTGGCAATCCTCAAGGAAACAGTCAGCGGACGTCAGTGGATTGGACTTATTCTGGGGCTGGTCGGTGTGGCGCTTGTCCTCCTCGAGAAGTTCGGTATGAGTGGTCAGGCCTCCGGCTTTTCTCCCTGGAGCCTGCTTTGGGCGGGTTTTGCCCTCGCTGGAATTTCCATGGGCACGGTCTACCAGAAGCGCTTCGGCGCCAGCGCGGATCTGGTGGCCGGCACGCTGATCCAATTTGCGGCAGCGGCCGCCCTGTTTGCCATTGGAGCCTTCGCCCTCGAAACCCGCGAGGTTGAGTGGAGCCTGCAGTTGCAGTTGTCCATGGCCTGGCTTGTGATTGGGTTATCCACCGGCGCCGTCCTTCTTCTGATGTGGCTGATACGCCAGGGTGCTGCTTCCCAGGTGGCCAGTCTGTTCTACCTGGTGCCTCCGGTTACCGCGCTGGAAGCGTATCTGCTGTTCGATGAGCGCCTTGGAGGACTGGCAATGACAGGCGGGCTCGTCGCTATCGTTGGTGTGGCTCTGGTTGCCACCCAGAAAAAACCAGCCTAGGAAGGGTGTCCGGGAGTGGCTAATACATGACGGATGCGACCAAAGGGGTCTGGTATGGCCTGAGTGCCTACACGATCTGGGGCTGTTTTCCTCTGTTCTTTGCCCTGTTTGAGGGTGTGCCGGCCTTTGAAATCTTGATTCACCGGATCATCTGGTCCTGTGTTTTTCTCGCTGTGGTCATAAGTGGCCTCCGTCGCTGGCCTGCTGTGAGAGCGGCATTGGCGAATCCGAAGCAGCTCTGGCGCGTTCTTGCCTGTGCGCTGCTCATTGCCGCCAACTGGGGCATCTACATTTATTCCGTGGAAACCCGCCATGTTCTCCAGGCCAGCCTGGGCTATTTCCTGACGCCACTGGTGAATGTCGCCCTGGGCATGCTCGTGCTTCGCGAACGCATGGGGCCGTGGCAGATGGCTGCGGTGATGCTCGCAGGCGTTGGTATTCTGATCCAGCTTGCGATGCTTGGTGAACTGCCGTGGATTTCACTCGCCCTTGCCATGAGTTTCGGTACTTATGGCCTCGTTCGAAAACAGGTGGTGCTCGATGGGCTTTCCGGCCTGTTCGTTGAAACCATGCTGCTGTTGCCGGTCGGCCTGCTGACCTTTGGATGGCTGGCGAGCGAGGGAATGTCGCACTTCGCCGACAGTGCCTACATTGGCAGCCTGCTGATGGCCAGCGGCATTGTGACAGCCATTCCGCTGCTACTTTTTGCCGGTGCCGCCCGGCGCCTGCGGTTGGCGACCGTCGGCTTCCTGATGTACATCAATCCCACCCTGCAGTTCTTTATTGCCCTGCTCGTGTTCGGCGAGCCTTTGAGTGATGCCCAACTGACGAGCTTTGTGGTGATCTGGATTGCACTGGGCCTGTACAGCTGGTCTTCCTGGCACTACCGGCCGCGGGTGCCGGTGGGCCAGGATTGAGTTTGCCACCCTCAGGACTACACCGCTCAGGAGAGTGTCGCGAGCAGATCATTGATGGCCCGGGCGAAGGGCACGGGTGAATCTTCCTGAAGAAAATGACCGCCCTTGAGGGTTACGTGGGGCTGGTCTTTTGCACCTGGAATCCGCTTCTGCATATAGGCGTCGCCGCCCCGAGTGATCGGATCGCCATTGCTGAAGGTGGTCAGAAACGGCTTTTCCCAACGTTCGAGCACTTTCCAGGCGTTCCGGTTAGCCTCACTGGCGGGATCGTCCGGGTGCATCGGCACCAGTCTGGGGAAGGCCCGGGCGCCGGCTTTGTACTTTTTGCCAGGGAAGGGCGCGTCGTAGGCCCGCATTTCATCGGGGCCCAGCTTGCGGAAAGAGCCGGTGTTGATGATCCGTGCAATGGGAAACCAGGGACTGTGCAGGGCAAAATTCTTCCAGATCTTGAAGGCCGGCGGGGCTGTCTGATCGCCGGTAGGTAACATGCCGTTGCCCACCACAATGGCCCGGAACCGTTCCGGATTCTCCGCCGCCAGCCGCAGCCCCAGCAATGAGCCCCAATCCTGGCATACCAGAGTGATGTTGGTGAGTCCGAGCTGATCGAGGAACGACTGCATCCAGTCCATGTGCTGCTGGAAGGAATAGTCGTCAAGGGACGTGGGTTTGTCGGACTTGCCGAAACCGATCAGATCCGGGGCGATAACCCGGTGGCCGGCCGCCGCGCAGATCGGAATCATATGCCGGTAGAGGTAGGACCAGGAAGGTTCGCCATGCATCATCAGAACGGGACTTGCGTCGGCCGGCCCTTCATCCACGTAGTGCATACGCAGCCCGTCCACCTCCACGTAGTGGGGCTCAAACGGGTAATCCAGGAGTCGTTCAAAGCGTTTTTCCGGGGTTCTGACAAAATCCATCGAGCTTGCCTTGTTGTTCATTATTGTGAGGGAATGGTCTAAAGGATTGTGATGGAGCAGGGGAGTAGAGACAAGCGCCATGGCTTATTGGCTGATATGCAATTCCGGTGCTGGCGATGGTGAGCGAGGCCGGGACTTCTGGCTGGAGCACCTGGCAACTGCCGGTATCCACGATCCTCTATGCCGTGACTTTGAGGAATCCGACTGGAGCACCAGGCTCGACGACCGGGACACGCTTATAGTCGCGGGCGGAGACGGTTCGGTAAGCCGGGCCGCCGCCGTTTGCCGGGAGAAGGGGGCCACCCTTGCTGTCCTGCCGTCTGGTACAGCCAACGACTTTGCCCGGAATCTGGGGCTTCCCCACCAGCCGGGAGCGCTGTGTAAGTTGATTGCCAGCGGCCGAACGCAAATGGTGGATGTCGCGGATTATGGTGACGGTATGTTTTTGAACGTTGCCCATGTCGGCATGGGAACCCTCCCTGCACGAGAATCCCGCAGTACCGAAAAAAAGCTCTTCGGGCGCTTCAGCTATGTGGTCGAATTATTACGCCGGCTGAATGCGAAGCGAGGCTTCAGGGCAACCATCCGTTGCGATCGGGGCGTCGTGAAGGGCCGGTGGCTTTCCATCGCGGTGGCCAATGGCGCTTTTTTTGGCGGTGGCAACGAGATTCCCGAGGCATCCGTCAGCGATGGCCAGCTGGCTATTGTCGCGGTCCGGCCACGCCCCATTCTTCAGCTTTTGTTCACGTTTCTGATGGTTCGCCTGAACCGGCAGACTCCTCGGCGCACCAGTACGCTGGTTCATATCAGGAGCCAACGCTGCCTGGTACACACCGGCAAACCTAAGACCGTCACGGCCGACGGGGATGTGGTCTCCAGAACGCCTCTCAACGTAGTCTGCAAGAGCGCCTGCCTGCGTGTGATTGGTGACAGGATTGTCAGTACTGCCGACGGTGACGCCGGAGACGTTATCTCTGGTGGCACCTGAGCTCCACAGAAAGATGGCAGGTTTTCCAGATACGTTTTGTCACTGACTTTTTCCGCAGGAAACGCAATCATGGGTTTTGCTGGCATAATCAACCAAGAAGGCTGACATTAAATGCCAGTGTGTCGCTTTTGCAATCATATCCCTGGTTTATGGCCACTCAATGCGGCCGCCTGACTTCCGTTCCAGCTGAATCGTCGAAAAGGACTAGAGAATGCCCACAGAAACTGCACCGGTCTCCTCGAAGTTAATCACAGGCATTAAAACCGGCCTCATCGCGTTGACCCTTTCGGCCATTGGCCTCCCGGCCCTTGCGGCCGAGCGCCTGTATATCTTTACGGAAAACTACCCTCCCTATAATGCCTCTGAAACCGGGAAAGGGTTCGCCCACAATGAAGACGACATAACCGGTATCTGTGCGGATATGGTCAAGGCGATGCTGTCCCGGGTCGACTATGACTACGTGATGAAAATGCGGGACTGGAGCTATGCCTACAACTGGGTACAGGATCGCGAAAATCATGGTCTGTTCTGCACCGCGCGCACCGACGAACGGGAAGATCAGTTTCAATGGGTAGGTCCCCTGGCATCAATCAAGTGGACGTTGTTTGCCGCGCCAGACTCCGATATCTCTCTGGACTCCCTGGAAGAAGCCAAAGACCTGAGAATCGCCGGGTACAAGGGCGATGTGATGTCCGAGTACCTGGTTGACCAGGGATTCAACGTGGTGATGGGGGTTTCAGGTGGTGTGAACACTCGTCGCCTCACCCTCGGCCAGGCCGACCTGTGGGTGACCGACGGCCTGGTGGGCCCCCTGATGGCAGAGGAAGAGCACGGTATCACCGGGCTGCAGCCGGTGCTGGTATTCCGGGAGACGCCCATGTATCTGGCATTCAGCAACAATACCGATCCGGCTGTGATCGAGGATCTCCAGCAGGCTTTGGACGAGGCCCGTGAGGCTGGAGAGATCGAAAGAATCGCGGCAAGTTACGAGTAAGCAATCAGGAATGGGCGGAATGATCAGAACCAGAGCCCGATCTGCGGATCGGGCTCTTTGCGTTCGATCAGCAACCCGTTCTTCTCAAGCATGCCAATGAGCTTTTCGGTATCCTCGATGTTCAGAAAACCGCCAATTGATACTTCGGTATCTCGATGGGTCAGAGAGAGCTTAGCCGGTGTGAACGGGTGCGGCGGTGAGGCAACCCTGAGCCGCGCATAACGGGTGGGAAGGGTCCACTCGGCCTGCTTGCGCTTTCTGCCTTTCTCCAGACGAATGTCCTCATCGTCGATGGACAGCACCTCCTGCCGCTGGCACTCCCGTGAGGTCAGGTAGATGCCGCAAGCGAGCGCAATCAGCTCCAGCCCGGCAAACGGAATAATCACCCAGGCGCCCATAAGCGTAAAGCCCGTTGCGATAAGGGCTGAAAGCACGAACAGGGCGGCCCAGATCCGGACATTGCCATGCCAGCTGAGGGAACGGTTGGGTGTCAGGACCAGCCGGAAACCATCCGGATGTGGCAAGCGTTCCACCATGGAATCTGCCTCAGTTTTAACGCGCCGCTAGACTTGATGATAGTCAATTATACGGTGAGTGCGACTTGATCAGATCTGACAGTCGGCTGGAGGAACCGTTTCAAAAACCGAGCGGGCAGTCTCCAGCTGATTTTGAAGGGAGGCAATGCGGGTGTCGTGATTCGGATGGGTGGATAGAAATTCCAGCGGTTGTGCGCCCGAAGCCTGCGCCATGTTCTGCCAGAGCCTGACACTCTGGCCCGGTTCAAAACCGGCCCGGGCCATGATTTCCAGGCCCATCAAATCGGCCTCCTCCTCATGGGCACGACTGAACGGCAGCGTAATACCCAGTTGGGCGCCAATGCCCAGAGCCTGCTGTATCTGGTTCTCCGCAATTTCACTTTCGGTGAACAGGCCCACCAGCAGCATTCCTGCTTGCAGGCCCAGTTCCTGGGTCAGGCGTTCATTGCCGTGGTCGGCAAGAACATGGGCTATTTCGTGACCAATCACCGTGGCCAGCTGGGCCTGATTTTCGGCCAGTTCAAGTAGCCCTGAATGCACGCCGATCTTGCCTCCGGGGAGGGCAAAAGCGTTGGGTGTGGCATTTTCAAAGACGGCAATCTCCCAGGACTGTGGCATTGGAGCGTCCGGATATCGGGTGTGGGCGGCGCTGACCAGAGCTTCCGTAATACACTGTACTAAGCGGTTGATGTCAGGCCTTCTGATTACGGCATTTTGCTGCTTTATCTGCGCGAAGCTTTCCTGGCCCATATCAGCCAGAACAGCTTCGGGAACCAGGGCCAGGCGGTTCCGGCCGGTAGGGGATTCCTGGCAGCCGGTAAGGAAGATGACAGTCACGAGGATAAGCAAAAGCGATTTCAAGCAGGTCTCCGTTACCCGTAAAGTAAAACTCTGATTCTATCGTTAGTATTCGCGGTCGGGGAGACTTACGCCATCCTGTCAGCGTTTGTTGCGGGTCTTTGGTAGGATGGTAAGTCGGTTATGGGGGAAAGACGATTATGAGGGTGATGTTGCTGGGCGCTACCGGCCTGACTGGTGGCAAAGTGCTACAGGGTTTGCTGGGAAGGGAGGAAGTTTCGCAGGTGGTGGCGCTGGTGAGACACAAGCTGCCGACGCTGCATGACAAACTGGCACAGCATGAAGTCGATTTCGATCGCTTGGAGGATCACGCCGAACTGTTCGACGTAGATGTGATTATCTGCTGCCTGGGCACCACCATCAAAAAAGCGGGCTCACAGGATCAGTTCCGGAAGGTGGATCTGGGCTACCCGATGAAAGCGGGTGAGCTGGGCCGCTCCCGTGGAGTGCGAGCGTTCATCCTGATGTCTGCGATCGGTGCCTCGTCGTCGTCGACTATTTTCTATAACCGGGTAAAGGGCGAGCTTGAAGACGCCCTGAGAGATCTCGACTATCCCTACCTGTCCATCTATCACCCGAGTCTGTTGTTGGGCGATCGCAAAGAACAGCGCACCGCCGAGGCCCTTGGCATAAAAGCGATGCCGCTGGTGAACCGTCTGCTGATCGGTCCCCTAGATAAGTACCGCGGCATTGAGGCGCAAACAGTGGCCAGTGCCATGGTCAATGAGGCCTGCCATCTGGCGGCAGAACCCGCCGCCGAGCAGGTGGTCCAGACGCGCGAGTACGATGAGATCGTCCAGCTGGCGGGCTGAGCCGGTTATTTCCCGTTCAGAATCCCGACAACCAGACGGCCAGCCAGGCCAAGCAGAATGGCCCCGAAGATACGCTCGAACCACACGGCTTTCTGTCTGAGCAGGGTCAGCCATTTCGGGTTGGAGAACAGCCAGGCAACGATCAGGTACCAGCTGGTATCAATGACAAGGGCGGTTGCGGCATAGCCGAACTTGGCCATCAGGCTGGTGTCGGTGCCCACGACCTGGCTGAACAGGGCCAGGAAGAATACCGCGATTTTCGGGTTGAAGAAGGCAATCAGAAAACCGTCACGGGCCGCACTTTTGGTGGTGGGCGGCTCGGGCAGTTCGTCATCCGCCTGCCGCTTTGCCATCAGTCCTTTCACGCCCAGCCAGGCCAGGTACAGGGCGCCGCCCCATTGCAGAATTGAAAACGCCGTTGGCGAGGCGGTGATGATGGCGGCGAGCCCGAGGATGCTCAGAAAGGCATAGATGCCGACACCGATGCCATGGCTAAGAGCGGTCATGATGCCATTGCGCCGACCACCGGTGAGCGTCTGCTTGAGCACCAGTGCCAGCGAGGGTCCCGGGGACATAGCGCCCAGAATGCAGATGGTGACCACGGTCAGCCAGGTTGCAAGCGTCATGGTGGGTCAGTCCTTTGCAATTGAAACAGGCTGCCGATTCTAGCAGCCTGTCCGCCGGTAAAAACCTGGAAACTGCAATCAGTTCAATGCTCAATCACCCGCCAGAATCCACCTGGCGGCCTTCTCGGCAATCATCAGGGTTGGCGAATTGGTGTTGCCGCTGGTGATCGTGGGCATTACCCCAGCATCCACCACGCGCAATCCCGCCACACCCCGGACCCTCAGGTGTGGGTCCACTACTGCCTGTTCATCATCGGCTCGCCCCATACGGGTAGTGCCCACCGGGTGAAAGATCGTGGTGCCGATGTCGCCCGCCAGCTTCGCCAGCTCGTCGTCGGTCCGGTACTCAAGTCCGGGTTTGAATTCCTCCGGCTGGTACTGCATGAACGCGGGCTGTTCGGCAATGCGGCGCGTCACCCGCAAAGAGTCTGCCGCAACTTTCCGGTCTTCCGGCGTGCTCAGGTAATTGGGGGATATCGCCGGCGCCTGTTTTGGATCGTTGCTGCGGATGCGCACCGTACCCCGGCTGGTGGGGTTCAGATTGCAAACGCTGGCAGTGATGGCCGGGAAATTGTGAAGCGGCTGCCCGAAGGCGTCCAGGCTAAGGGGCTGCACATGGTATTCGATGTTGGCGTAATCGTATTCCTCCGAACTGCGGGTAAACAGACACAGCTGTGAGGGCGCCATACTCATCGGCCCCGAGCGTGTAAGCAGGTATTCCAGGCCGATCCTGGCCTTGCCGATCAGGGAGTTGGCCATGGTGTTCAGCGTTGTGACCCCTTTCACCTTGTACACAGACCGGATCTGCAAGTGATCCTGGAGGTTCTCGCCAACGCCGGGCAGGTCGGCAACTACATCAATGCCGTGTTCCTTGAGGAGGTCGGCGGGACCAATGCCCGAGAGTTGGAGCAGCTGCGGGGAGCCAATGGCGCCAGCGGAGAGGATAACTTCCCGTTTTGCCCGGGCGATAACGTCATCTCCGCCAGACCGCTCGACCCGAACGCCGACACAGCGAGGTCCGGAGCCGGCGTTTTCTGTCTCGAGCCCTAATACATGGGTTGAGTGCCACAGGGTCAGGTTGGAACGTTTTTCCGCGTTCCTCAGGAACGCTTTGGACGTATTCCAGCGCCAGCCGGAGCGCTGGTTCACCTCAAAGTAATCCACGCCCTCGTTGTCGCCGCGGTTGAAATCCCGGGTCCGGGGTATGCCCGCCTCGACGCAGGCAGTGGCAAAGTCCTCCAGCACTTTCCACTTCAGGCGCTGATGCTCCACACGCCATTCCCCGCCGTGACCGTGGTACTTGCGGTGCTCCGGATCGGCATCGCCGCCCTCATCAAGGCGGTAGTGATCTTCATGGCGCATGAAATCGGGAAGACAGTTGTCCCAGTTCCAGGCGTCCTCGCCGGTAATTTCGGCCCACTGCTGGTAATCACGGGCCTGACCACGAATATAGAGCATCCCGTTGATGCTGGAGCAGCCACCCAGAGTCTTGCCGCGGGGGTAGATGAGGGATCGGCCGTTCAGGCCAGGATCGGGCTCGGTACGGAAACGCCAGTCTGTTCGCGGATTGTCGATGCAGTACAGGTAGCCCACCGGGATATGAATCCAGTGATAGTTATCCCGTCCGCCAGCCTCGATCAGTAGCACCCGATTCTCCGGGTTTGCGCTCAGCCGGTTGGCCAGCAGGCAGCCGGCAGTGCCGGCGCCGATAATGATGTAATCGAACTCCTGATGTCCCGTCGCATTGTTGTTGTCGGACATGGCGTTTTCTCCGCTGCTGGTTCTGTAGTTACTTGGCGGTCGGCATCACAAATTCCGCACCGGCATCAATGGAATCGGACCAGCGCTGCATGATGGATTTCTGGCGCGTGTAGAACTTAACGCCCTCTTCGCCGTAAGCGTGGGTGTCGCCAAACATCGAGCGCTTCCAGCCGCCAAAGCCGTGCCACGCCATGGGTACGGGAATGGGTACGTTAATCCCGACCATGCCGACCTGGATTCGGCGGCCAAATTCCCGGGCCACGCTGCCGCTCTCGGTGAAGCAGCTGACACCGTTGCCGAATTCGTGGTCGTTGATCAGACGAATCGCCGTTGCGATATCGGGTACCCGGACACAGGCCAGAACCGGTCCGAAGATTTCTTCACGATAGATCGTCATGTCGGGCGTGACGTGATCAAACAGTGAACCGCCCATCCAGAAACCATCGGCGCAGCCATCGCCGGTGTTCGAGGCATCGAACTCCCGGCCATCCACGACCAGCTCGGCACCTTCCGCCACACCCTTGTCAATGTAGCCGGTAATGCGCTGGTGTGCGGCGGCGGTAACAATCGGGCCCATTTCGGCATCCAGCTGTTCGCCGTTTTTCACTTTCAGGCTTCGGGCCCGCTCGGCCAGTCTTGGCACGATCTTGTCCGCAACATCCCCGACAAGCACCGCCACACTGATGGCCATGCAGCGCTCGCCGGCACTACCATAAGCGGCACCGATCAGGGCATCGACCGCTTTGTCGAGATCGGCGTCCGGCATCACCACCATGTGGTTCTTGGCGCCGCCCAGCGCCTGAATACGCTTGCCGTGCTTGGCGCCTTTCTCGTAAAGCAGGTTGGCAATCGGGGTGGATCCGACAAAACTCAGGGCCTGGACATCCGGATGCTCGATCAGGGCGTTCACCGCGTCCTTGTCGCCCTGCACCACGTTAAATACGCCATCGGGCAGTCCGGCCTGTTTCAGCAGGTCGGCGATCATCAGGGAAGCACTCGGGTCGAGGGGGCTGGGCTTCAGGACAAAGGTATTGCCTGCGGCGATGGCTACCGGAAACATCCACATGGGCACCATCGCCGGGAAGTTGAACGGGGTAACGCCGGCGACCACGCCCAGGGGCTGGCGGGTGGTCCAGTTATCGATACCCGTGCTGACCTGCTCGGTGTAATCGCCTTTCAGAAGCTGGGGAATGCCGCAGGCGAACTCGACGATGTCGATGCCCCGGGCTACTTCGCCCTGGGCGTCCGTGAATACCTTGCCATGCTCCGCGGTGATGGCGCGGGCCAGGTCATCCTTGTGAGTGTTCAACAGTTCCAGAAACTTGAACATGACCCTGGCCCGGCGAATGGGCGGTGTGTCGGCCCAGGCGGGGAATGCAGCATCGGCGGCAGCAACAGCGGCGTCTACGTCCTCACGGCCGGCCAGAGCTACGCGGCCTGTGACCTGTCCGGTGGCCGGATTGAACACGTCCTGGGACTGGCTGGATGTGCCGAGAGATATTTCGCCATTGATATAATGCTGGATGGTTGCGTTGGTCATGGATGCCTCTGTCTTTTCGCGATTGGCCGCTCGAAATGGCAGAAATGCATTCTGCTAAGGGCCCTTAAGGAGCTTTGGGTAATTTCTGACCATACAGGTTAGGTGTGGCAAAGGGGGAAAGCAATTGAGATTTTCAAAAGCCAGATATAAGGTAATCTTATATCGAGAACCTGAAACGAGACGCTTATGTACCCCCTTCAGAGCCTTCGGGCGTTCGTTACTGTCGCCCGTGAGGGCAGTGTAAGCCGCGCCGCCACTCGCCTCCATCTGACTCAGCCCGCCGTCAGCCTCAAGCTCAAGCAACTGCAGGACGAACTGGAACTCAAACTGTTCCTGCGCAAGCCCCAGGGTCTGGTGTTGACCCCCGATGGTCAGGCTCTCTTGCCTTCGGCTGAAAAAGCACTCGCTGCCATGGCGGCGTTTGCGCAGAGCGCCCGGGCATTGCATAACACACTTCGAGGGCGGTTGCGGATTGGTACCATCGTGGATCCGGAATTTATCCGTCTCGGGGCGTTTCTGCACCGCCTGGTGGAACGGGCGCCACAACTGGAAACCGAGCTGCGTCAGGGTATGAGTGGCAGCGTGTTGGAACAGGTCAGGGATGGCCGCCTCGATGTCGGTTTTTTTCTGGCGCCGCCCGGCGTCGGGCCGGGTGCACTGGCGCCGGATGTGGTTCACCGTGAGCTGACCCGGTTTCACTACTATGTGGTTGCGCCGGCGGGTTGGGGGCCGAGGCTTCGGTCGGCCCAGTGGTCCGACTTGGCAGCTATGCCCTGGATTGTGACCCCAGAAGACTCCGTTCATCACCGGCTGCTTAAAGGCACTCTGGAACCCATGGGGTTAATGCCGCGGGGCGTAGCCCAGGTCGATCAGGAGGCGTGCATGCTGGACCTGGTCAGGGCAGGTGTGGGTTTGAGTCTCGCGCGGGATGCATTGGCGATGGCTGAGCGCCAGGAAACCGGCCTGGAAATTGTTGAGGGGTTGCAGTTGCCTTGCGCGCTCAGTTTCGTATGGCACCAGGACCGACAGGGCGAGCCTCTGATCGCGGAGGCTCTGGAAGCCCTGGCGGGTGTCTGGGCGGTTAGCCCAACGTAGCATCCAGGAACATCATTACGGCAAAACCGCCCATCAGGCAGAAGGTGGACATGATTTTCCATTGCCGGTGATGGGTTTCGGGGATAATTTCATTGCTGATGATGAACAGCATGGCGCCTGCTGCGAAGCCAAGGGTCCAGGGCATTATTGGCTCGGCAAGCCAGACAAGCGTCGCTCCGAAGAGACCACCCAGTGGCTCGGCCAATCCAGTCATCAGGGCAATGCTGAAGGCCTTGATTCGCGAGTAGTTGATGGCCAATAGCGAAAAAGCGACGGCCAGCCCCTCCGGAATGTTCTGGAGTCCGATACCGGTGGCAAGAACATAGCCATTATTGACATCGCCGCCGGCGAAACCGACGCCCACCGCCATGCCTTCGGGGAAGTTGTGGAGGGTTATAGCGACAATAAAGAGCCAAATGCCGCGGATGTAAGAAGCGTCCGATCCTTCCCGGCCCAGTTCGAAGTGCTGATGCGGCAGCTTCTGGTGCACAAAGTAGAGGGCAGCGGCACCGGAGAGCAGGCCGAAAATGACAATCAGCGCGGCGGTCCAGGTTTCGCCAGTAATCTGTTCGCCGTACTCGAGGCCAGGTAGTAACAGAGAAAAAAATGACGCCGCCAACATCACGCCTGCGGCTGAAGCCAGCATACCGTCCTGCAGTTTATGGGTGAGGGTACGGACAAGAAACACACCCAGGGCGCCCACGCCACTGGCAAGGCCCGCCAGCAGGCTGGCAATGGTTCCCAGCCAGACAATACTGATGTCAGAAGTCATTCAGTCTCCCGTTGACTTGTAATGTCAGCATAGCAGCTTGAAGTAGCTACGCCGGAGGCCCCGCTGTGGGTTCCTCCGGCTGCATTTCTCGGGAGAGAAAAGCGATCAGGCGGCGTTCTGCTCGCGCCAGGCCAGCTCGTTGGAAATGGTGGCCTTCGGTTGCAGCATCGCGAAATCGATGTCTGCAATCTCTTTGCCGTCTTTGAGGCGCTGCACGAAGTCCGGGTTTGCGAGCGCCTTCTTGCCCACCGCAAGCAACGCGTCCGGGAACTGGTTGGCCACATCCTGGCAGTTGGTTTCATCAATGTTGCCATTGAGGATAAGACCGATCCCTTCAACGCTGGCGGCCACGCCAGCCAGGCTCTCATCACCCTCTACAAAATGCTTCCGGTTAACGTCACCGTCGGTTGTATGGACGAAATCGGCACCTGCATCGCGGACCGCTTCCACAATCTGACGGAATCCGGCTTCACCCTCCGGCAGCTGGTGGTCTGGATCAGTGACCGTGCCCTGAGACAGGCGGATGCCTACGGTGAAGTCCTCGCCAACGGCCTCGCGAATCGCACGGACCACTTCAACCACCAGGCGCAGCCGGTTTTCCAGTGAACCACCGTACTCATCGTCGCGTTGGTTAAAGTAGGTGCTCAGGAACTGATTCAACAGATAGCCGTTGGCCCCGTGAATCTCAATGCCATCGAAGCCGGCGGCTTTCGCATTGGCGGCGGAATGTGCAAAACCTTCAACCGCCGCCTGAATGTCGGTCCTGGTCATGGCGCTGGGCGTTTGCCACTCAGTCTGGTCGCCATAGAAACCAAGCGGGGCGCCTTTTGGGGTAACTTCGCTGGGCGCCTGTGGCTGGTCGGTGAAACGGTTGGCCTGGAACTGCGCGCCGGCGTGCATCAACTGAACGATGATCTTGCTGCCTGCGGCGTGTACCCGTTCGACAATGGTCTTCCAGCCATCTATCTGCGCTTCGTTGATGATGCCGGGCTGGTTGGCATAGCCCTGGCTTGCCTTGCCATCGGTATAGGTTCCCTCGGTGATCACCAGACCAAAGCCGCCCCTCGCGTAGCGTTCGTAATGGTCTGCCATCAGGGCATTCGGGGTGCCGTCCGGCTCCGCACTGGTGCGTGTCATTGGTGCCAGGGCGAATCGATTAGGTACCTCGATGGTGTTGAATTTGATGGATTGCATCACGTCGCTCATAGATACCCTTTCATGTTGTTGAATTGGACGAGTAGTACTATCGGGGCGCAGCGCCTTCTCTAAAAGCGAAGAATATCGACACAGCCTGTCAGTATTTTTGAATGATTATTCTGAGGTGCCGGTTTTGCTGTCGGAATGGCCAAGGGAGCGTTCCGGTGCAACCTGGTCGCGAACCAATTGCTTGAGTTTGGTAATTTCCGGGAAGCCGCCGTCTTGCTTGCGGGACCAGACCCGCTTGCCATTGACCCACACCTCGAAAATACCGCCAGTGCCGGGGTGCAGGCTCAATTCACTGATCTCGCCTTCTAAGGTTGTCAGCAGCTCCTGCGCCATCCAGGCCGAGCGCAGAAGCCAGCGGCAACCGGTGCAATAGTGGATATCGATTTTGTTAGTCATGAAGAATCAGTCCGTGTCGTTGGTGGGATAGACCGAGCGAGACAGGGTGGGTTCACAGCCGACAACTCTACGGGCCTGTTTGTGAGCGTGGAGATACCAGCGTTGGCCGGCTTTTGCGAACGTGTTTTTGCTCACGGCAAAGTCTACGTTTTCCATGGTTGCCGGAATAGGCGAGCCGTCGGCGTGGCGATAAACGCAGCTCACGCCAATGGTCAGCGCTGTCGCTGCCGGTAGTTCAATGAATCCGTCTTCTCTTACAGCCGGCTCATTGCCATTTATCGCAATGACCTTGAGACAGGGACCGTAGTGAACCTTTTCAAGATCATCCAGGTATTCGTTGAGACAATGGTTGGCGCTGACGAAAACGGTGTCTCCGTCAATTTCGTCTTCGGCGGGCGGCAGCGACTGACATCCCTGCAGTAAGAGTATCCCGAAAACCAATAGCAGGGTCTGTTTCATGATATCTCCTCAACTGATGCGCGTATCCTGTTTCAGAGCTTGTCCTGTGCCGGGCCCGAGCCGGCTACCGGAGTATTGTAGCGCGTATCCCCCTCGGCGGTTCCACGGAGCTGATCAATCAGGCGGGCATCGCGGTTGTATAAATCATTGCGGAACTGCAGCCTGCCCTCGTTATCTACCCAGGAGGTCCAGTATTGGATGTGCACAGGCACCGGCTCCGGGAGCACGACAGTCTGGGGTTGTGCCTCGGAAACCACCCGGTCAATCTTTTCCCGGGACCAGTCGGGCGCCGACGCCAGAAGTCGCTCTGCAAGATCAAAAGGTTGCTCAACCCGGATGCAGCCAGAGCTGAATGAACGCTCGGCCCGGGAAAACAGGCCGCGCCCCGGCGTATCGTGCAGGTAAACATCGTACTGGTTCGGAAACATGAACTTGATCTGACCCAGGGCATTCTGAGGGCCGGGTTCCTGCACCAACTGGTACGGGAAGTTGTTCCGATTCAGTGACGGCCAGTTAACCTCCAGCGGGTCCACTCTTTCCCGGTCAGTGCCCCAGCCACGGTAAACGCTGATATTGAGTCGGGAGAGATAGTCCGGATCGCGGAGAATCCGGGGCAATTGATCCTGAATCATCAGCGTTCGCGGTACGGTCCAGGTGGGATTGAACACCAGATACCGGATGCGATCGGAGAACACCGGCGTTTGGCGGAAGGGCTGGCCGACGATCACTCGTTTGCGCAGTACTTCTTCGCCGTTTTCCACCATTTTCAGTTCAAATCCGGCGATATTGACCAGGACATAGGTGTCGCCGAGGGATTCCGGCAGCCACCGCCATCGTTCGAGCGTGGCGTCAATGTGGCGCAGGCGTTCCACCGGTATCAGGTTCAGTGCTGTCAGGGTGTCCTTCCCGATAAGGCCATCGGCTTCAAGCCCATGTCGGGCCTGGAAGCGCACGACCGCAGATTCCAGCTCTGCGTCGTAGTCACGCGGATCTGTGACTGTTGCCGGTAATTCTGCAAGCTCTCCCAATAGAGAAAGTCGTCGGCGGATCTCATTGAGCCGCTCATCCCTGTCGCCGGGCCGAATGGTCGGGCGCAAGGCCAGCGGTAACCAGGGCTGGCCCAGCAGTCTGGTCAGGTCCTGCCTTGCAGCCATCAACTTTCGGTAAGCGGGATCGGCGGGACGCAGCGAATCCAGCGTGCCGGTGATATCCGAGCGCTGCAACGCATCCTTTAAAACGGATTCCATCTGGCGCTGGCGCCTGTTGGCGGTCCATTCGGCGTGAACCGTCTGCGGGTTGACCTTGCCGACCAGCATGTGTGAGCTGAGCATTAGAAAAGCATCAGAGAACAGCAGATCCAGATCGGCCCTCAGGTCTTCAGAGAAATCGTTCATGGGTCTGAGTGCCAGGCCCGAGAGAATATCCGCGTGATAGTCAGCCGGGTTCAGACCGTCATGACTGGCTTGTTCAACCGAATCAATCAACTGCCGGCGAAGCTCAGCCGATTTCCATGCTGGCTGGTATCCGTTGGCCCCGTAAAAGGCTGACAGTGCCTGGTGGGCCATTAACCGGCTTCCGAGCACCTGAACCGGGAAGCCGGCCTCCATGGCCTCAATCCTGGCAACAATGGCTTCATCGGCTGCCAGGCAAACGGGGTGCCAGAGGGTGCCCATCAGGGCGCACAATGTTGTGGCGAGGGAAAAACGTCTGATTCCATGCATGGGTGTTCTCCACCTCATCCCTGAGAGGCCTTATTCGCGGTGGTAAGGTGCAATAGTCTGATGCTACCACAGCGGCATTTGTTCCCCACCTGGCCGCCGGAAAAGATCACCTCGCAGCGGTTCTTCTGCATGGAGGTTCAGCCCCAAACGCCGTGCTTTTTTGGTGAAACGCTGGCGAATCAGGTCCGAGTAAGGGCCCGTGCCCGTCATTCTGCGGCCGAAGGTGGCGTCATAACTCTTGCCGCCCCTGAGGTCGCTCATTCGGTTCATCACATGCTCGGCCCTTTGCGGGAAGTGCCGCTGCAGCCAGTCCTGGAACAGCTCGTCCAGTTCATGGGGTAAACGCAGCATGATCCAGCTGGCACGGGTGGCGCCCGCCTCTGCCGCGGCTTCCAGAATTGACTCGATTTCGTGATCGTTGATGAAGGGGATTACCGGCCCGAGGATGATACCGGTCGGAATGCCGGCCTCCGAGAGCTGCCTGATCATCTTGAGGCGGGTGCCCGGTGCGGCTGTCCTCGGCTCCATGCGTCGTTTCAGATCGTTGCTCAGGCTGGTGAGGCTGATCCGCACAGAGCAGAGCCCATCAGAAGCCATTTCGCGGAGCAGATCAAGGTCTCTGAGGATGAGCGCGCCCTTGGTAATGATCGACACCGGGTGGCGATACTCGGCCAGAACTTCCAGCACCTGGCGGGTAATCCTCTGGTCCCGCTCCAGTGGCTGGTAGGCATCCGTATTGACGCCCAGGGCGATGGGCAACACCCGGTAGCCGGGCCTGTCGAGCTCTTCTCTCAGGCGGGCGGCGGCGTTGGGTTTGGCGATCAGCCGGGTTTCGAAATCCAGCCCCGGTGACATGTCCCAATAGGCGTGGGTAGGGCGGGCGAAACAGTAAATGCAGGCATGCTCGCAGCCACGGTATGGATTGATCGATTGGTCGAACGGTACGTCCGGTGACGTATTTCGACTGATTATGGATTTTGCGGTCTCAAGGACGACTTCCGTAGCGAGCGTATCGGGGTTCAGGTCGTCTTCGGGGTCGTGATACCAGTCATGGTCTGCCTCCCGGTCAGTGACAATGGGCTGGAACCGGTTGTGGGGATTCAGGGCCGTGGCGCGAGTTTTCATGGGCATGCTCGATACTGTTTAAATGTACAGCATCGAGCATGCTAACGCCTGGAACCCTGCCGTGCAACCTGTCCAGGGCCCACTGTTACAGACGGAAGCCCTGTGATGCCTGGGTCAGGGTGGTTACCTGGGATGATAGTCGTCCGATATGGGCGTTGAGCTTCTGGCGGATATCCGAGGTTTCCCGGGTGTGCCCGTGGATCTGCTCCACCTTCTGGGCGATTTCCTCGGTGGTCGTTGATATCCCCTCAACAGAGGACACCACCTGATTCATGTCGCCAGCCAGTTGTTGTATCGAGCCGGTGATCTGTTCGATCGAGTGCGCCGCCTCTCTCGAGCTTTCCTCTCCCTCACCTGCGGAAGTCAGGCCCTCTTTCATCAGTCTGGAAATGGCCTGGGTTTCACGGTTGAGGGATTCCACGATCTCGGCAATCCCGTTGGTTGCCGATACGGTCTTCTCTGCGAGGGACCGAACTTCGTCGGCAACAACCGAGAAACCGCGTCCGGCCTCGCCGGCTCTTGCCGCCTCAATCGCAGCATTCAAGGCCAGCAGGTTAGTCTGTTCAGCCAGGCCGTTGATTACGCCAACGATGGAATTGACCTTCTCGCCGGTTTTGCTCAGCTGGCTGACCTGATCGTGGGTTTTCTGGATTCTTTCAGCCAGTTCGGTCATGGTTTTCGCGCTTTGCCTGACCACCTCGGCACCGGAATGGGCGGCACCGTTGGCGCTCTGAACAGCGTCATTGACTGACTGGGTGTACTGGGCAATATCGACCGCCGTGTGGGAGATTTCCTGAACCGCAGTGGCGGTCTGCTCGGTCTCGTCTTCAACTTGCTCGCCGTTTCTGCCCATCTGCTCTACTAGAGCATCCAGTTCAACCTGAAGCGATGACAGCGTGCGGTTACCCTCGACGACTTGCCCGATAACGTCCGAGACATCGTCCAGCATCTTGTTGGCCGCTTCGCCCAGGCGATTAAATTCATCGTTCGGATTCCTGCCTGGCTCAAGGCGCTGACTGAGGTCACCGCCGGCGACCCGGGTGAGCAGGTTTACGGTCTCATTGAGTCGTTTCACCAGGGTTCTTGAGGCGGTCGTCAGGGTCAGGATAAGGATAATCACCACCGCAGCAGCGGTTGCAATGATCAGCCAGGTTGAGGCGGCGCGGGCCTCTTCGGCCTGCTGGCTGGTTGCCACAATAATGTCCTGGCGGAGGAGGGTGTTCTGCTCGGCAATCAGATCGCGAATACGGGTGCCGGTGGCTGACAGTTGGTTCTCAATGGCAGACAGGTTGGCGATGAGCGATTCGGCATCGGAAAAGGCATTGGCGAACGCCTGGACAGCCTGGCCGATGTCAATTTCCTGCCAGTCCATCTCGGTGACGGTGGTCTGCATCCGCGCCAGGGCCTCACGGGTTGACTCGGCGTAGGTCGCATCGAAGGTAGACAGGTAGTCGCGGTAGGTGGAGGCGATGGTGTTGATGTCGTCGTTGAAGATGGAAATGCTGATTTGCCGAAGCCTGTCGTTTATGGCTTCGGACATTGTTGCTCTCAGACCGCTGGACGGAGTGAGGCCTAGCTGTTGATTCAGGGCCAGCCATTCGGTGCGAAGTCGGGTATACTCCGCAACCTGCTCCTGGATTTGTTGTGCAGTGGTCTTTACCGCGTCACCCGGCAGGGTTCCGGCGGATTCACTGAGCGCCGACGACTGGACCGCGAGCGACGCCAGTCTCTCCTGATAGTTCTCAACCTGGTTCGGTTCCAGATTCTCACTCGTTCTCTCGAGTGCCAGCCAGTCGTTCAGCAGGGTCAGGGACGCGGATTCATAGGCTCTTGCTTCGCTTCGGGCCTCATAAGCGTCAGATACCTTGCCGAGCCCGCTCAGGGAGGCCAGAGTGGCAATCGCCAGACCAATCAGCGTTGCAACAATCAACAGCAGGAACTTTTGTTTCCATGACAGGGCCATTCACATCCTCCGGGGAATGTTGTTTTTCTTCGCAACTAACTGAGCTTAGACCAGTTCCGGATAAACGACGGCCCTTTTGACGACAACCGGGAATCCATGTCTGATCTCGCGATTTACCAATATCTGCTGATTGCCCTGATTTTCGTCTGGAGTGGTTTTGTCCGCTCCGGGCTGGGATTCGGTGGCGCCGTTCTGTCCCTGCCATTTCTGTTGCTGGTTCTTGATCAACCGCTCGTCTTTCTGCCGATCATTGCGGTCCACCTCCTGGTGTTTTCATCCCTGACAATCTGGATGAACAATCGCACCGGGGCAGGCAAGCAACGCGAGGCGGGCTCGGGCACTGTCGACTGGCAATACCTGTGGCGGATCCTCGCCATCATGATTGTGCCCAAGCTGATTGGTGTGTTCGGGTTGATTACCATGCCCAGTGACATCCTGAGTGCCATCATTTTCGTTATCGTGGCGCTTTATTCTGTTTCCTACATCATCAACCGACCGTTTCGCAGTGGCAGCAAAGCGGTCGACGCGATATTCCTCATGGTGGGCGGATACATCAGTGGCACTTCCCTGATCGGTGCGCCCCTGATCATTGCCGTGGCAGCTCAGCACCTGCCCAAAGAAAAACTGCGGGATACCTTGTTCGCGCTCTGGTTCATTCTGGTGCTGATCAAGATGGCCGCTTTCGTCTGGGCCGGCATCGATCTGCAACTTATCCATCACCTCTGGCTGCTGCCATGCGCAGCCATCGGCCACGTAATCGGGCTCTACGCCCATGACCGTATTCTCCAGGCGGAGACTCCGGTGTTCTTCCGTCTGCTGGGAACCGTGCTGCTGCTGGTGAGCAGCGTCGGTATTGTTAGCGTGCTCTGGTAGCAGCCAGGGCGCGAGCCTCAGCCTGCGCGCCCGAATACCCGTTCAAAGAAACCGGTCACCCGCACGTCTGGTATTGGCAGGCTGTCGACTTCGTCCATGGCCCGTCGCCAGAACTTCTCGGGGTCGTCCAGGTGCGCAACTTTGGCGCGCTCGTCCGGACTGTAGTGGTTGTGCTCCCCGGCAATGCCCTCGGCCATCAGTTCCTGGGTCCAGAGGTAGATTGCAGCCCGAACGGTCCTGAGGAGCCGGCAATAAACGTCGCGACTCAGGTTGATGGCCAGCTCGGCGGTCAGGTTGATCTGCTTCTGCAACACGGCCATCTCGTCTTTTTCCAGCAAAACCCGGTTGCCGTTGCCCTTTTTGCAACTCACACAGGTTTTCTCAAGAGCTTTCACGCCCTCGAGCAGATCCATGTAGCCGAACTCCTCTTTTTGCTGATCATCGACCGGAGCGGGGATCCAGCCATACTGGGGGGATTTGGCAACAATGTGCCCGTGTAGCTGCCTACGATAAGGCGGTGCGGCAGCAACATCCTGATATCCATCAAATTCGGTGCGTAGCCAGGCCGCCATTTTACGGTGACGAAGCATCATGGCCAGGGTAATGGCAGAGGGCATGATCTCTTCGAGCAGCTCTGCGGAGTCCCGCGTGCGTTCGTCGAGGTGGTTTACGGATGTCGACATTTCTCCTCCTCGGCAACGGGTTGGCCGGTTCGTGGACCCGTTGTCCGTTTGTTGTTTTTGGCATTCGGTGGTTGTATGTGTCATTACCGATGTCTAAAAAGTAGACAGATAATCTCAAGCGCGCCGTTGTAAAAAAGTTACTGCTTTGTAACGGCCGGTAAGCAGCCAGACCAGGGGAAGGAAGAGCGTCATGAATCAGGACAATGGCTTCGAGTTGCAGAGAGCGTCCATGGTGGATTATCAGCTTCGAGCCCGTGGAATCGGGTCGCCGCTGGTGCTGGAGGCCATGGGTCGGGTGCCGCGTGAGCGCTTCATTCCAGAACGTATGAAGGACTGCGCCTACGATGATGGTCCTCTTCCGATAGGCGCGGGGCAGACCATTTCGCAGCCTTACATCGTGGCGTTGATGACGGAAGCCCTGGATCTGGAGGGTGGAGAAAGGGTTCTGGATATCGGCACAGGTTCGGGTTACGCGGCTGCCGTTCTGGGCTGTATTGCAAGCGAGGTGTTCAGCATCGAACGGGTTCGGGAACTGGCCGATCGCGCAGCCCGAACGCTGGCCGCCGAGGGTTTTGACAATGTCCGGGTTCGCTGTGGCGATGGCACAATAGGTTGGTCCGAGCACCAGCCTTTCGATGGCATCATCGTGGCTGCCGGTGCGCCATCGGTGCCGGAATCATTGAAGCATCAGCTGGCGGTTGGCGGGCACCTGGTCATACCGGTGGGGTCGGAGCATTCGGTTCAGTCGCTGGAACGTATTACCCGGCTGACAGAGAACGAATTCCGGACCGAGGACCTCGGCGCAGTCCGGTTCGTTCCCCTGATCGGTGAACAGGGGTGGTCGTGACCGCGAGTCTTTGCACGCAGACTCAGCTGCCGGCGTTCGTGCTCTCGAAGATCTTGTCGGCCGATGCCGCTACGAAGCCCGAGTAGAGCCGGCCATCCGGTTTCGGATAACGCAGGGCAAATTCGTAGAAACAACTGGGTATGGTTACCGTCTCGTCGGTAAAGGTAACCGGCACCCGGTCGGCCATGGTTGAGGACTGCTCCAGCAAGTCTTCCGGGGAGCCTTTTACTTCACCGCCGGATGAATTCACCGTATAGCCATGATCTTTCAGCAACTGATTGATTTCCGGAACCGAACCGAACTGTTCCAGATGGTTGATGCTGACCGTGAAATGGTTTGCGCGGTAGCCCCAGGCGGCCATCCAGGCGGCGTACTCGCTTTCCTTCATCAGCTGGCGGTAGGTGTCGTAGTCGACCGCCCAATGGCGACCCGAATAGAGAAAATCATCGGCAGTAACCGCCTCCGGCTTTACCTGGCCGACAAGACTTTTAACCACCGATTGCAGCTCCGGCGAGCATTGCTCTACAAGCAGCTCGGAAATAAACACCTTGGGCAGTTCCCGGGAGGGGTGCTCATAGTGGCGGGCATAAAGCTTTTTGGCCTCGAAGTGGTATTCGCCACCTTCTTCATAGCCGAGGCTGAGAAAATGCTCTGCCAGAGCGTCCAGCCGAACAGGGTCCAGGTTGAAGGTGCGAAGCGCAATGTGGTCGTTGACGATGGCCTGCCCCTCTTCGGCGCCCAGGATTTTATGTATGCGATCGGCCGAAGGGGTTACCTGGCGGTACGACTCCCAGAGTCTCGCAAACAGGGTGTCCGGATCAGTGTGCATAGCGAATCTCCTCAGTAACCGGTTTTTGGCAGGGCTGTTGACGTCCCCGTGACTCTTCCCTGGACTGGCTCAGTGGCAGATAGCAGGCCAGGCTATATCCGCCAAGGTTCAGTTCGTTCGCCAGTTGCTCTGGCACTGACAGGCTATTGGCATCGGGGTTCGGCAGGACCTGCTCGGTTACCGTAGCCCTGAAGCCCGAACAGCCAGCATTGGCAACTATAGCGGATCCAACGGTGTTTCCAGCAATATTCCAGGAACTCCGGTTGCCTTTCTGTAGCCTTGCGCGGGTAAGAAGGGTATCGCGCACGCTGGCGATGTCCGATCTGGCGCACTCCAGTGTTGGCCCTCCATCCAGAAGATCCACTAAGCCCCGGTGGCGAAAACCTTCGCGCTCCAGCATGTGTCGGGCAGGGCGCGTATCTTCATGGACCTGGCCGATAACCGCCCTGGCTGCATCGGTCATCTGCCGGGTGAACAATGGCGTTGCGGGGATAAAGCGTTCAACAAAACCGCTCTGGCCACAGCAGGCCAGCTGTGTGGCAGACATGAAATCAAGATCTGCTACGTGATGTTTGAGCCAGTCCCAGAACGGGGATTGGCCGGCATGGTCTGAAACGCCGCGCATTTCTGCAATAACGGTGTCCGCAAAACGCTCCGGGTGCAGTGCCATGAACAGAAAGCGAACCCGTGACAGGAGCTTGCCCGCATTGGCCCGGCGAAATCCGGGCCGAAGATACAGCGAGCATACCTCGGTGCAGCCGGTGTAATGCTGGCATCGGGTAAGGCTTTCCTCGACGTGACGTTTCCGGGGATCTTCCTCGTGATGGATAACCGCGTTACGGCGGAAATGCTCGAGCGGGCGGGATAAGCCAGCAGCAGCTTCTATGCCGGTGGTCCCCATAATCTGGCCGGTCGCACTGTCTTCAAGCACAAAAAGATAATGCTCATCGCCGGGAGTGGTCACAGTCCGTGCGAAGCTCTCAACCGAATGATCGATCTTGCGGCTCAGGGCATCGCGATCCGGCATCAGCGAGGTGAAGCCGGGGCCGGATTCCACTGCGATCTGCATAAGGGCGTCAAGATCCTTGGGGGTAATCGGTCGAATTATCATGGCGATCTTCCTGGGCATTGTTTTGGGCCCAGTATGAAAGCCGTCAGCGCCATAATGCAGCTGCAGAATGATCGAAATGATCTACAATGGATGCAAATTGTAAAGTGGGTTCGGCAATATGATTAGTTCACGGGACCAGAAACTGCTAATGCTGCTGCGGCAGAATGCCCGGACCAGTGTCACCGAGCTCGCCAAAGCCATGCATGTGTCACGGTCGACGGTGCAGAACCGTATCGCGCGGCTGGAGGCCAGCGGTGTCATCCGTGGTTACTCGGTTCAGTTGGGGGGTGAGTTTTCGGCGAGCCAGGTGGAGGCTCACGTGTCGATCAAGGTGTTCCAGAAGCTCACCGGCAGAACCAATGCTGCCCTGGAGCAAATCAGCCAGGTATCGCAGCTGTTTTCCGTCAGTGGGGAGTACGACCTTATTGCCATTGTGCAAGCCCAGTCCCTGGAGGAACTGAGCGCCGTGCTGGATGACATTGGCAACCTTGAGGGAGTTGAGAGGACCAACTCTGCCGTTGTCCTCGAAACCCGGTTTCGGCGTTAAAACGGTTTTCCCGGGTCAGGTGCCCAGCATGCCCGCATAGGCGCTGTAGAAAAAGGCACCGGAACCCAGAAGAATGATGCCCCAGGCCGGAAAGATTAAAAACGAACGTTTTGGTTTGCTCATGGCTACATCCAATTTGCTCGAAAAGAAGGGTGTACACCCTTCACACTAGCTCAAACTTGACAAATGTTACGAAAAATTTTGAGTAACAGTTCTCGGGCGAGGATTAATTTGCCAATGGCGCGGGCACTAATCGCTATTGAGCAGGTCTGAAATGACGCTAGTATGAATCGCAATGGCATGACCTAAACACGAAGGACAATAACAAAAAGGAGCCGTTTATGGCGGTAGACCCCCGGAAGCAGACCTCACTCCATTGCCTGTATTACTGGGCAGAGGAAACCCCCGACAACGTTTACCTTACTCAGCCTTACCCGGATGGCCGGGTGGAAGATATTACCTGGAGAGAAGCAGCCGATCAGGTATCCCGCATGGCGGCTTACCTGGACAGCCTGAAGCTTCCGGAACCCAGCAATATCAGTATCCTCGGAAAAAACAGCGCGCACTGGATCCTGGCCGATCTGGCGATCTGGGCGGCAGGCCATGTTTCGGTGCCACTTTATCCCACGCTCAACGGAGATACTGCTGCCTACGTTCTCGAGCACAGTGAGGCAAAGCTCCTGTTCCTCGGAAAACTGGACGGGACCGCGGACGGCTGGAACGACATCAAGAACCACATTCCGGCAGACTTGCCGCTCATTTCCCTGCCCCTGTCGCCACGGGACGATACGCCCAAGTGGTCGGAGATTGTGGCCGAACAGTCGCCTGCGCAGCCCAAGCTGCCGGATCCGGATAACCTGGCCACGATTGTCTATACCTCCGGCAGCACCGGCCGCCCCAAGGGCGTCATGCACAGCTTCCGGACCATGATTTCAGTAGCTGATGGCCTGCAGCAGCTGTTCCCGGTTTCCTCTGACGAGCGCATGCTTTCTTACCTGCCCCTGGCTCACGTGGCTGAGCGGGCAGCTGTCGAAACGCAGTCCCTCTACTATGGCTTTCATCTCTATTTTGCGAATTCCCTGGATACCTTCCAGGAGGACCTGCAGCGGGCAAGGCCGACGCTGTTTTTCTCGGTCCCGCGCCTGTGGATGAAGTTCTATCTTGGTGTAAACGCCAAACTGCCGCCCAAAAAGCAGAAGCTGCTCTTCAGTCTCCCCATTATCAGCGGCCTTGTGAAGAAGAAGGTCTTGAAACAGCTGGGGCTGGATTATTGTCGGGCAGCCCTGACCGGCGCAGCGCCGCTGTCAGCGGACATCGTTAACTGGTATCGCAACCTTGGGCTCGAGCTGCTGGAAGTGTACGGGATGTCGGAAAACTTCGGCTATTCCCACGCCAACCGACCAGGCCAGGCTCGCGCCGGTTCGGTAGGTATGGCGAATCCAGGGGTCGAGCACCGCATCGGAGAGGGCGGAGAAGTCCAGGTGAAAAGCCCGGGCCAGATGCTGGGTTACTACAAGAATGAGGAGAAAACCAAGGAAGACCTCACCGAGGATGGCTTCCTGAAAACCGGAGATATGGGCGAGATCGACCGGGACGGCACCCTCCGTATCACAGGCCGGGTAAAGGATCTGTTCAAAACCTCCAAAGGCAAATACGTGGTACCGGTGCCCATCGAAAACCGGTTTAATCATCCAAAGGCCGAAGTGGTCTGTGTGGCCGGTGCCAACCAGCCGCAGCCTTGCCTGATGGTCCTGCTGTCGGAAGAGGCCAGGGATGAACTGGAGACCGGAATGGATCGCGGTGAGCTCGAGCAGGAACTTGCGGCCGAACTGGAGGCGGTGAACGCGGAGTGCGAGTCCCACGAGAAGGTAGCTTTTGTCGTGGTGGTTCGGGAGCCCTGGACTATGGAAAACGGCATGCTGACGCCGACCATGAAGATCAAGCGGAATGTGATAGAAGATTTCTACAACCAGAAGATGGACGACTGGTTCAGCCAGAAGAAAAAAGTCGTTTGGGAATTCTGATCCGCTAACGTAAAACGCCGTTGGTTCCCTGGGAGCCAACGGCGTTTTCAAATCCTTATGTTCTTTCTGTTCTCAGCCTGAGCGATCTCCCCGCTCATGCCAGATTCGGCTGCCGTTTTAGTGGCCGCCCTGCATCTGGCTCATGTCCGGAGCAACGTTTGCTGCTTTCCGGTTGAAGCTCCGCATCTTGCGACTGAAAAACTGTACCGCCTGCTTTGCCGCAGCACGGGTATACTGGCGCCTGACCTCAGCACTGTTGTGGAGGATACTGGACGGCAGCGGGTTTACGGTTGCGATATGGTTCTGAGTCATAGCGCCTTCCTCCTTTTTAATGAGTGTATTGATTTTGGTAGGTAGGTTAGTTAGGGATCTACCTTTAATTTAAAAGCGATTCTAAGGGTTCTTATTTGCAGTTTGAATACGTTAAAATCCGTACTCACGTTGCAAATATGCAGTAACTATGGATTGGGATTATCTTCGATATATACGTGCGCTGGCAATAGGCGGAACGCTAGCCAAGGCCGGCGAATTACTGGGTGTGCACCAAACCACAGTTTTACGGCGACTCGACCAGATGGAAGAGTCGATGGGTGTACAGTTTTTTGAACGCAGCCGGGATGGACTTCAGCTCACTCCCGTGGGGGAGACCGCGTTCCGGGAGGCGGATCGGCTGGCCATCGAGATGGAAAATCTCGAGCGCAAACTGGTCGGGCAGGATTCGGCGCCGGTGGGTAAAGTCAGGCTGGCGGCTGAAGACGCAATGATGAGCGCGCTGCTTAGCCCGATCCTGGCCGAGCTGGTTCGGGAGTTCCCGGATATCGAGCTGGAGACGCTTACTGATAACGATGTGGCGAACCTCAGCCATCGGGAAGCGGATCTCACCTTGCGGCCCGAGAACAAGCCGCAGGCAACTCTGGAAGGCGAGCGAATCGCCTCCATCGAATCCGCCGTTTACGGGTCGGCCCGCTATTGCCGGCGGCATCGTGACATGGACGTGGAAAACCGTCCGGAAGGTTGCCTCTGGATCATACCGGATGAAACCTTCAGCCATCTGGCGACGGGCCGGTGGTACAGAAAACAGTTGAAGAACGTTACCTCTTTCATTCGCTGCAACAGCCTGCAATCCATGCACGCGCTGGCGAAAGCCGGTGCCGGCCTGGCGGTTTTGCCCTGCTACCTGGGGGAGAGCACTCGTGAACTCCGCCGCCTGTCGGACCCGCTGGAGGGTGAGAGCGTGGATCTCTGGCTGCACGTCAACCAGGATACCCAGCAAATGGCCCGGGTCCGTATCGTTATGGAGTATCTGGTGGAGCGCCTGCAGTCACTGGAGTCCCAGATGGAGATTTCTTCCGCTTTCTGACGAGCGTCAGCCGCAGAACGGCCAGAACTGGTACCAGCGCCAGCACTGGAATTCCTGCTCGCAGGTTTTCAGCTGATTGTCGTATCGGAAAGCCCGGGTCTGTACCCGGGCGGCCAGATCCATCACGTCCGGTTTCTCTTCGAAGCTTCTGCGGGCATATCCGCCCCGGCCTTCGTGGTAGGCAAGGTACAGCTTTCTGGGGGCCGAGAAGGGAATGCCAAGCTGCCGGTGGCTTAGCTGGTTGTACCAGCCCACGAAATCCAGCGCGTGTTCCATGTCGGTGCGAACGGTGAACCAGCCTTCGCCATTGGCCTGCAGGTATTCCCGCCACGCCGGGTCGAGGGCCTGGGCATAACCGTATGCGGTTGTGGGCCTGGTCCAGGGAATAAAGCCCCAGAGCAGTGTGCGTGGTGGACGCGCATGGCTGCGGAATGACGACTCGTAATAGACAAACGCTAACTGGGTGGCGATGGGTGTGCCCCAGCGTTGCCTGGAGTCGTTGGCGTAGTCATACCACACCGGGTGTTCCCGGAAGATTTCACAGATGTTCTCCGGGTTTGCCGGAGGATCCGGTGCCAACAGGCTGAAGCGGAGCGTTGCCCAGAGACCCATCAGCAGCCCCAGCATTGGAAGCCCATACCATCTTGCCCGGCTTTTCCAGGTTTCCAGAGCCAGTTGCCGACTTTTGGTCTTGCGGGTACGTTTCTTTCGCATTCCTACCAAACCGTCATCTCCAGGGCCGCGGGATTGCTTGCTGCCTGCCTCGAACCCATGGCATAAGGGAATCAATGATTCACTCGGGATGATAGGTAAATGACGCGATTTCCCATAATTAAACCTCTTTTAATCACAGCACTTCTTGTTACTGGTACTGCCCAGGCAGCGCCGGATGCCCGCGAGGTGCTGGAAGTATCGCCTGTTGACGATATTGTGGCCCGTTACCCGGCCATGATGAGCCAGGGAATCCGGGAAGGACTCAAACAGAATGGTCAGCTTCCTCCAATGATGGCCAATACCATCGGGAACATCGTGAGCAGCGGTTTCAATTCCGTGGATATCGAGCAGCAGATCATTAACGATCTGCAAGCCAAACTCACGGATTCACAGCTCCAGGCAGTCCATGACTGGTACGAAACCCCTGTGGCCAGAAAGATTTCTTCGGCCGAGATTGCAGCTTCGGAACCCTCGGCCTGGCCGAAAATCCAGTCCAGTGCCATGGAATTGAATAGCCGGTACAAGGGCACGCGCAAAGCGGAAATGTTCGATCGGTTTGATCGGGCTGCGCGGGCCACAGAAAGCGCGGTGGATACAACGATCGCAGTGCAGCTCGGCCTGGCAACGGCAATGGCGGCGTTCAGCAGTGATTCGGCCAATTACGAGCAGCTGCGCCAACGCATTGAAAGCCAGCGCAGCATGCTCAGGGGCGTGGTAGGTCAGCAGGTTTACGACAGCTATCTGTATACCTACCAGAACATCGGTGCCCAGGAGATGGATCTCTACCTGGAGTTCCTGGAGAGCTCTGCCGGCTCGGCTTTCTCGAAAGTTGTAACCAACAGCATCCAGCAGGCGATTACCGAGCCGGTGGAAAGCATAGGCAAGCAGATGTCGCGGTTCTTCAGTCCGGAATCACCAGGCGGTCAGTGAATCCCCTCGGTTGCCGTTCTGAGTCAATGTGATGCTGGAATAATTTCTTGCTCGGGGTTTGTGCAAAGCCAGAATAGGGTCCAATCTCCCTAGTATATGCGAGTGAGGAGTGTCGTTATGGATTTCAATGCCTATCAGGAAGCCTTGTCCTCACAACTGAGGGGGCTGGAGTGTCCGTTTCCGGAGCAGGAGTTCGACGAGCGTCTTGCTCGTGTCCGGGACGGGATGGCCCGGGAGGATTTTGGCGCCCTGCTGTTGACCGATCCTTCGGATATTTTTTACCTGACCGGCTATAGCACTTTTGAAGTATCCGTTCACGTGGCCCTGGTGGTTACCCAGGAGGACCTGCTTTTGCAGGTGCCGTCTATCGAGATGGGGCCTGCGATGATGACAACCCGGGTCGCCCGGGTCAGCGGATACCGGTGGGAAGGCATCGGCGAGGTATTGGAACCACTGGTTCAGGCCCTGAACGACGGCGTGGAGACCGTGGGTATTGATGCCTGGCATGGCTCTCTGCGCCAGGGCGTGCTGGAAGGCCTGCAAGCTCGGATGCCCGGAGTAAGATTTCTGAATAACGGCGGTCTGTTGAAGCAGATCCGGATCGTCAAGTCCGATGCCGAAATCCGTTGCCTGCGTGAAAGCGCCCGGATAACAGCCGAAGGTTTCAGGGCGGCCGTGGCCGCGGTCCAGCCGGGCGTCACTGATAATGACATAGCCGCCGAAGGCGCGAGGGCGCTGCTGGCGGCCGGCAGTGAATTCATGAGCATGCAGCCAATTGTTGTTACCGGCCGTCGCAGCAGCGTGATCCACTGCAATCACAAACGTACGGTGGTGCAGAAAGGCGACCCTGTTTTTCTGGAATTCGGCTCGGCCTGGAACCGCTACACCGCACCCATGATGCAGACCGTGGTTGCTGGTGGCGACCCATCGACTGAAATGCGTCGGGTCCATGACGGCTGCCGTCGGATTGTGGACACCCTGCTGACGTCGATCTGCCCGGGAGTTACTTTCGACCAGGCTGCCCAGAACGCTGAGAAGGCGCTCCAGCCATTGGCCGGAAAGGTATTTTTCTCCGGGGTATTTGGCTACACGGTGGGCGCCCAGTTCCCGCCATCCTGGGTTGAGGGCTCGGGGTTCATCGCCAGGGGTGGCAATGTGGAATTTCGACCGGGCATGGTTTTCCACCTGCCCATCTGTTTGCGTATTCCCGGGCAATGGGGCATTGGGTGTAGCGAAACGATTCTGGTCACCGACGCTGGCGCCGAACCGATAACCGATAATCCCTGGACGCTCGGTTAGTCCAGTCTCAGATCCAACAGACAAACAGTGCGTGGCTCGGGCAGGCGAACCGCAAAAAGCCCCATTCTTCTGACTTGGGACATATCCATGGACCGGCCATCGGGAGCGTTTTCGATGTCGGCCAGTTTCAGGGTGAAGGTATTGGAACCAGGACCCAGTGTCAGGCGGGTGTTGTAGCGGTCGTTGTAGGCATGATCGCTGCGGTCATGGGCTACGTCATTGATTCGAAGCGTCAGCGTCAGGGGAGCGGTTGAGGGATTGAACAGGGTGATGCTCAGTGTTTCGTAATCATGCCAATCGGCCGGGAGATTGTTGAGTGAGACCCCCGAGTAGGTTTCAGTGCCCAGATCAAGTTTCAGGCTCTGCGCATTATTCAGCGAGTGGTCGGCAGAGACCGTGAGCCTGCCGGTCCAGAATGCGCCGGGATCCTGATGGGTGAAATCGTATAGCAGAGGAAGTTGTTGGTGTACCTGCCATTGCCGGGCAGCCACCATGCCGGTAGCTCCCAGCTCAAGACACAGTAGCAGCGCAACGGATGCGGCCACCAGGCCTTCGCCGAGAGAGTTTCGCCGCTCTGATGTAAGCAAGGGGCGCCATGCGATAACCAACCAACTGCCAATCAGGTTGCGCAGGAGGTCCCGCCCATCCATGTCGCGATTGTGTCCGCCCTGGATCAACTCGATACCAATTCCGAGCACCAGCAAGACGACGGTAACCGCGAGCCATAGACGCCAGCCACTTAGCCACTGCCAGGGTCTGACCGCCAGAGTGAGTAGTGCAAACAGAAGGATGTGGCCAAGGTTCCAGGCCGATTTGAGAAGTGGCCCCGAGGCCCAGTCAGGCCCGCCGACAAACAGAAAAGGCGCGATGAGCAGAGAAGCGGCACCGGCCAGCAGCGGTAGCCGCCGGCCAGTGGTTTGCAGTCCCGGTATGGAACCAGGAATCATTAGCTGCGGCTGGTCACTTCCAGCAGGTGATAACCAAACTGGGTCTTGACCGGACCGATAACGGTGTTCACTTCACCGTTGAAAACCGCTTTGTCGAACTCGGGAACCATCTGGCCCGGGCCAAAGGAGCCAAGATCTCCGCCGTTGCGACCGGAGGGGCAGGAGGAGTGCTGCTTTGCCACTTCGGCAAAGTCCTGTCCGCCTTCAATCGCCTTTTTCAGTTCTTCGCATTTCGCTTCGCTGTCTACCAGAATGTGACGCGCTGTAGCCTGTGCCATGATCAATGTCCTTGTGTCGGATGAATGTATACATCAGAACCGGAATGCTGCCCGCAGAGCTCGTCAGAGGCAAGCCCTTTTTATCCGTGTTTCTGCGGCCTCACAGTCCACCGGGCAAACCTGTACAATGCCGGCTTTCTTTTCGCCGGCGCATGCCCGGCCCCACATCGACAGGTTTGTTTCTTGATCTCCACCGCCAATATCACCATGCAATTCGGGGCTAAACCCCTGTTTGAAAACGTCTCCGCCAAATTTGGTAACGGTAATCGCTATGGCCTGATCGGGGCCAATGGCTGTGGCAAGTCCACACTGATGAAAATCCTGGGTGGCGATCTCGAGCCCTCCGCCGGCCAGGTCATGCTGGAGCCCAATGTCCGTCTGGGTAAACTGCGCCAGGACCAGTTTGCCTATGAGGATTGCTCGGTGATCGATACCGTGATCATGGGCCATGAGGAACTCTGGAACGTCAAGAAAGAGCGTGATCGGATCTATTCCCTGCCCGAGATGAGCGAAGAAGACGGGATGGCGGTCGCGGACCTGGAAGTCCAGTTCGCTGAAATGGACGGCTATACCGCCGATGCCCGCGCCGGCGAGCTGTTGCTTGGCCTGGATATTCCGCTGGAGCAACACAACGGCCCAATGAGCGCGCTGGCACCGGGCTGGAAGCTGCGGGTGTTGCTGGCCCAGGCGCTGTTCTCCGATCCTGATGTGTTGCTGTTGGACGAGCCCACCAACCACCTGGACATCAACACCATCCGCTGGCTGGAAAACATACTGGTGGCCCGCAACAGCACCATGATTATCATTTCCCACGACCGCCACTTCCTGAACAGCGTGTGCACCCACATGGCGGATCTGGACTATGGCGAACTGCGCCTGTTCCCGGGCAACTACGACGAATACATGACCGCCGCCACCCAGGCTCGCGAGCGTATGCTGTCGGACAACGCCAAGAAAAAGGCGCAGATTGCCGAACTGCAGCAGTTTGTCAGCCGCTTTTCGGCCAACGCCTCCAAGGCCAAGCAGGCTACCTCCCGTGCCCGCCAGATCGACAAGATCCAGCTGGAAGAGGTGAAGCCCTCAAGTCGGGTGAGCCCGTTTATCCGTTTTGAACAGGGCAAGAAACTTCACCGTCAGGCGGTGACTCTCAAGAACATGACCAAGGGCTTTGATGATAAGCCCCTGTTCAAGAATCTGAACCTGCAGGTAGAAGCCGGTGAGCGAATCGCCATCATTGGTCCCAACGGCATCGGCAAAACCACGCTTCTGCAATGCATGTCAGGGGCCTACACGCCCGACAGTGGCGAGGTGAAGTGGACCGACAGCGCGGAAGTGGGCTACTTCGCCCAGGACCACACGGCGGACTTTGCCGAGGATGAAACCCTGACCGACTGGATGGCCCAGTGGACCAAGGGTGGCGAACAGCTGGTGCGCGGCACCCTGGGCCGCATGCTGTTCTCCGGTGACGATATCGGGAAATCGGTGCGGGTGATCTCGGGCGGCGAGCAGGGCAGGATGCTGTTCGGCAAGCTGATTCTGCAGAAGCCCAATGTGATGCTGATGGATGAGCCCACGAACCACCTGGATATGGAGTCCATCGAGGCATTGAACCTGGCGCTGGAGAACTATCCGGGTACACTGATTTTCGTCAGCCATGATCGGGAGTTTGTTTCTTCGCTGGCTACGCGAATTATTGAGCTTAAGGCTGATGGGGTGACTGATTTCAGTGGCTCTTATGATGATTATCTTCGGAGCCAGGGGTACTTCTAAGGCTCAGGGTTTGGTGCAGGCGGTCATGTGGGACTGGCTTTCCAAAACACGCTCCTTGCGGCCCATCCATGGGGCGCTTGGGCTCCGCCATCCCTGGCTCCGCACAGTTTAGGAAAGCCAGTCCCACACGCCCGCTCTAACCTGTGAGTGAGCCTCAAACAAAACAACGGATACGGAAAAATGGGCGAGACTGAAGTCATTAGTGCTACCCGCAAATGGGTTGAAGACGTCGTGGTCGGCTACAACTTGTGCCCGTTCGCCAAACGGGAACTGGTGCGGAACCGGGTACGGTTTGTGGTTTCTGAAGCCGAAACGGAAGACGAGCTGCTGCAGGCCCTGCATTCGGAGCTCCAGCGTCTGGAAGATGAGCCGGAGATTGAAACCTCGCTGTTGATCCATCCGGGTGTATTGCAGGACTTCGGGCCCTACAATGAATTCCTTGATGCGGCTGATGGTTTGCTGGCGTATCTGGATATGGAAGGCGTTTACCAAATCGCCAGTTTCCACCCGGATTACCGGTTTGCGGGCACCGAGCCCGATGCGGCGGAGAACTACACCAATCGTTCGCCATTTCCTATGCTGCACCTCTTGCGGGAAGCCAGTCTGGAAGCGGCGATTGACAGTTATCCTGATGTGGATGGGATCCCGCAGAGAAACATTGAACTGATGAACGAGCTGGGCTCGGAGAAGATGCGGAGTATTCTGCGTTCCTGTCTTGATGAATCCACTCGCAAGGTCTGAACAGATGGGACTGCTTTTCGAACAGATTGACAGCCAGCCTTCGGTGATTGGTGAGATCACGCTTCGCAGACGCCGGATTCCGGCGATTGGCGACAGGGATATCTACGAGGTGAAGCTGGGCGAGGAATTCCTGATGTCCAGCATGTTCGTGGATGCCGAAGTGGCTCTCTCTGATATCGGGCTGGGCGAAACCGAGGGCGATGATCTCCGGGTAGTTGTTGGTGGCCTGGGCCTGGGTTACACCGCGGTGGCGGCGCTCAGGCACGAGCGTGTTGCCGAACTGCTGGTGGTTGAGTATCTGAAACCCGTTATCGGATGGCATCAGCAGGAGCTGGTGCCTCTTGGTAAAGATCTGAATGCCGATCCCCGGAACCGCTACGTCCATGGCAGTTTCTTCGACCTGGCAATTGCCGATCCGGCAGAGGGTGGTTTCGATCCGAAGAACCCCGGCAAGCCATTCGATGCCATTCTTCTGGATATCGACCATTCCCCCCGGGCGCTGCTGCACGATTCCAGTGCCAGCTTCTACACAGCCAACAACCTGCGGCTGATGGCGCGGCAACTGAAGCCCCGAGGGGTGTTTGCCATGTGGTCGAACGAGGGCGAAGATGACGAGTTCATGGCCGTTCTCAACGAGGTGTTCACCGATGTGGCCTGCCATGTCGTATCCTTCTTCAATCCATTTCAGAACAGGGAATCGTTCAACACCGTGTATGTGGCCCGTAAGCCGGGCTGAGAAACCGGAGCCTGTATGTCTTTAACCACGCACCGCAGCCGACCTTTCAGCTCCAGCCAGCGCCTGCCCGAGCCGGAGCAGCCGCCGGTGTTGCATGAGCCGGAGGAGGCCGGGGCGTTGCTGGCGGAGTTTATCCAGCGCCATCCTCGCTTGCTGATCCTGACTGGCGCAGGGGTCAGTACCGATTCGGGCATCCCGGACTACCGGGACGGCGATGGCGCCTGGAAGCGCAAGCAGCCGGTTCAGCACAAGGCGTTCATGGAAGACGTCTACACCCGCCAGCGCTACTGGGGCCGGAGCCTGATTGGCTGGCCGGTCATGCGTAATGCCAGGCCCAATCCTTCCCACCATTACATCTCTGACCTGGAACTGCTCAACCACAGCAGTCTGGTGGTTACCCAGAACGTGGATCGGTTGCACCAGAAGGCAGGCACCCGGGGGGTGACGGACCTGCACGGGCGGGCCGATCAGGTGGTGTGCATGAGTTGCGGCTACCGTTGCCCGCGGGATGAGGTGCACGACCGTTGCGCCGATCTGAACCCGGGGTTCCAGAAATACACCGCCGAGACAGCGCCGGATGGCGATGCCGATCTGGATGTGGATTTCGAGGATTTCCGGCTGGCGGATTGTCCGAAGTGCGAAGGGATTCTGAAGCCGGATGTGGTGTTCTTTGGTGACTATGTTCCAAAAGACCGGGTGTATTCGGCCCTGGATACGCTGAAGGCCAGTGATGGCCTCTTGGTAATCGGTTCGTCGTTGATGGTGTATTCCGGGTTCCGTTTCTGCCGGTACGCCAACGAATGGAACAAGCCCATTGCCACCCTGAACCTGGGGCGGACGCGGGCTGAAGATCTGGTAGATTTGAAGTTGAACGCGAGGATCGGGGAGACCCTGAAGGCCTCCCTCGATCAGCTTTAGCGGCGGCTTACATCAGGTTGTAGATAAACACCACTGCCACGGCAACCGGAGTGATGAAACGCACGGTGATCAGCCACAGGTTAAACATGGCCGGTGACAGTGCCAGTTCACGCTCCATGGCCTGACGTGACATCACCCAGCCCGCAAACAGGGCCACCAGCAGTCCGCCCAGGGGCAGCATTATGTTGGCGGTGAAGAAGTCCAGCAGGTCGAAAATGGTCTTGCCTTCCAGCATGGGGACAAAGCCAAGCGGTGCGAAGTCGGACCAGAGGTTCAGGGACAGAATCGAGGCAATGCCCAGTCCCCAGCAGACAAAACCGGCGCCCAGTGTGCTGACGGTGCGGTTCATGCCTTTACGCTCTTCCAGCCATTCCACAATCGGCTCCAGAAGCGAAATCCCCGACGTCCAGGCGGCAAAGATCAGAAGTACAAAGAACAGGGTGCCGAACAGGGAACCCATGGGCATCTGACCGAAGGCCAGCGGCAGGGTCTGGAAGATCAGCCCCGGCCCCGCTCCCGGCTCAAGGCCGTTCGCGAACACAATCGGGAAGATGGCCAGGCCTGCGAGCAGCGCCACGCCGGTGTCGATGACCGATACGCTGATCGAGGTCTTGGCAATGGAAATGTTCTTAGGCAGGTAAGAGCCATAAGCCATCATGACCGCCATACCAAGGCTCAGGGTGAAGAACGCGTGCCCCAGGGCTACCAGTATTCCGGATGTTGTGAGCTTGGAGAAATCGGGCTGGAACAGGAATGCGGCGGCTTGCCCGAAGTGCCCGGTTGTCATTGCATAGCCGACCACGATCAGCAGCAGTACGAACAGGGCCGGCATGAGAATGCTGACAGCCCGCTCAAGCCCCGAGCGAACGCCTCGCACTACCACAACCATCACCATAGCCATGAACAGGGTATGCCAGGCCAGCAGTTTGGTGGGATCGCTTAGAAGGCCCGAGAATATCGCGCCTACGGCATCGGCAGACTGCCCGGCAAGCTGGCCGCTGGCGGTTGTGCCTACGTAGGAAATGGCCCAGCCGCCGATGACCGAGTAGAACGACAGAATCAGAAAACCCGCCAGAATGCCGATGGCACCGACCAGCTTCCAGGCCGGCTTGAGTCGGTCATGCTCGGCGATCAGGCTCAGACTCTTGACGGGGCTCCTGCCACCGCGACGACCGATCATGACTTCCGCCATCATGATAGGAATCCCGACGACCGCGATGCACAGCAGATACACCAGCACGAAGGCGCCGCCACCGTTCTCACCGGTGACATAAGGAAATTTCCAGATATTGCCCAGGCCCACGGCAGAGCCGGTAGCGGCAAGAATAAAGGCCAGACGTGATGACCAGAGCCCGCGTTGGGCGTTTGAACCTTCAAGCGCCCCGGAATAAGCGGCGGAATCTGAAGAAGTGACGGACATAACTATCTCCCGGAGTATTTGTTTTTGTATCAGGGTTTAAGAGGGAAGCTGCAGCTATCCGCAGCTTCCTGGGGGTGCGCCGGTGTCAGCTCAGCCGGTGCGGGCCAACCGCTCGGACGCCTGTCCGGCTCCGGCGATGTGCTTTTTGAACCGTTCCTCGGCAAGCTCGTTGGCAATCTCCCCGGTGGGGCGACCCGAGCGGTCGGAACGGTTGAAGATTTCGGTCAGGGTATCGCCGATGGTATCGACGTGGGCGCGAACGGTTTCCGGTGTGGCGCCGGCGCGCTCGTAGAACACATCGATGATGCCGCCGGCATTGATGGCAAAGTCCGGTGCATAGAGAACGCCCCGGTCCCGCAGCATGGCATCGTGCTCAGGGTGTTCCAGCAGATTGTTGGCGGCGCCGGCGACGATCCGGGCCTTCAGTTGGGGAATGCTGTCATCGTTCAGTACTGCCCCCATGGCACAGGGCGCTACCACGTCCACAGGCAGTGACAATATGTCCTCGGCAGCCGCTGGCTTGGCTCCCAGCTGATCCACGGCCCGCCGCATATTGTCGTCATGGATGTCATAGACCCAGAGATCAGCGCCGGCGTCCTTCAGGTGTCTGGCCAACCGGAAACCGACATTACCGATGCCCTGAATGGCTACTTTCAAACCGTTGAGGTCGTCCCGCCCAAGTTTGTGTTTTACCGCTGCTTTGAGGCCGATAAAGGTGCCGTAGGCTGTCGCCGGTGACGGGTCGCCGTTGCTTGGGTTGCCGTCGAAGCCGGTGCGCGAGGCAATTCCCGCAACGTGGCTGGTGTGTCGGCCCATGACCTTGAGGTCGGGGACGCTGGTGCCCGAGTCTTCTGCCGCAATGTACTGCCCGCCAAGACTTTCCAGATGGCGGCCCATGGCCTCCATCATCGCTTCGGTTTTCTGTTTGCGCGGGTCGCCAATAATCACGGACTTGCCGCCACCCAGATCCAGGTTGGCGAGGGCCGATTTGTAGGTCATACCCCGCGAAAGCCGCAAGACATCGCGAACCGCCTCTTCATCGGAGGCATAGGGAAACATTCGGCAGCCTCCCAATGCGGGGCCGCGGGAAGTGTTATGTATGGCAACGATGGCCTTCAGGCCGGTTTCGGGATCGCAGAAAAAGGACAGATGTTCGTGGTTATCGAACTCGGGATGGCTGAATAGCATTGTGAAATCCTCTCCCACCGGCCGGATCTCGGCATGAGCGGGTATCTTGTTCTTGTCTGCCGGCTTGTGGCCGGCGTTCCGATTTCAGGTGTCCGGTATATCCGCTGGGGGGTGGCCCACCGAAAGTGCCCTTTTGGGGCTGGACGAAAAACAAACTAGCGGCAATTGACGTTAACGTCAACATGCGAATGTGAACTATCCGATACAAGGCTCATCCCCGGATTCGGGCGCCTCCCCGGTAAACATTTGAGGCAATCATGAGGTTAAATGCCCTCATGCGTTGCGCGGATCTGGTCCATTAGTCGCAGATGTGCCCCTTTCTGCGGAAACTACCTATACGCGGATCGGGGAAACTGACCTAGTTTCCCCGGATGTCTGTCGCTTCCTATTCTTATCAGCTACAGCCGGCCCGGGTACGGGTGGAGTTTTTCCGGCTGCTTCCCATCTCGTTATTCGTGGTGGCGTTTGGCGCTGCCTTTGGATTGGCAGCTACCCAGAAAGGCCTTGAGCCGCTCCAGGCGGTGCTGATGAGTGCGACGGTGTTTGCCGGGGCCTCCCAGTTTGCCGCCGTCGATATGTGGGGCACCGAGGTATCTGTACTTCCGATGATCGCGGTGGTCTTTGCCATCAATTCCCGCCATCTGCTTATGGGCGCTTCGCTGTACCCGATGCTGAAAGATGTATCGCCGGGCAAGCGCTATGGTCTCTTGCTGTTGCTGACCGATGCCAACTGGGCGGTTTCGGCCCAGGAATACCAGAGTGGCCGACGAAACCTGGAGGTTATCCTTGGTGGCGGGTTGGCTCTTTGGCTGGCCTGGATCATCGGGACCGGTCTGGGCGTCTATTTTGGTGGCCTTCTGCAGGATCCCAAATCCCTGGGCCTGGACATGGTTCTCGGCTGCTTCCTCCTGGCCATGGCACTGGGCGGCAAGAAATCCCCGAGAGTGCTCGTGGCCTGGACCGTCACAGCGCTGGCTTCATTGGCGGCCTGGAAATGGTTGCCGGCGAATACCCACGTCGTCGTGGGCGCGCTCGCCGGTGGTGCGATCGGGTTCTTCTGGCTCGAGCGAAAGCCTGCGCCTGCTTCTGACGCGGAGGACAGCACCCATGACCGTTGAGACCACCACAGCCGGTATTCTGTTCCTGATTGCGATCATGACCGCCGTTACACTGGTAACCCGTTTTGGCGGCGTGTTCATCATGTCGTTCGTGAAGATCAATCCTCGTATCGAGAGCTTTATCAACACCATGGCCAGCTCGGTCCTGATTGCCATCATTGTGCCCATGGCCGTGACGGGGGACGCTGGTGCGCTGGCGGCCCTGACCACGACGGCGGTTACCATGCTGGCGTTGCGTAAACCTCTCCCGGCCATTGCCGCCGGGATTGCCGCTGCCGGAATCGTGCGGTTTCTGGCCTAACCTCTCGAATCTGAAGTGATTAAAAAGTGCTCAAGTCCGGGGGGCTGCGGCCGATATACCTGTGTAGTAATTACAGGTGCCCAAAGCCATGATTTCCTCCAGCCAGATTTCGCTTTTCCAGGACAGTTCCCGCCAGGTATCGGCTTTCGACAGCACGCAGCTCCGCATCAACCGGCAATCTGCCGCTGCGCCGCAGGCCAATGAGAACGCGGTTGGCTCAGAGTTAACGCTCATGCGCCAGGCTGCCTATCGTTACAGCAGCCAGGAGCAGCTCGCCTTCAGCGGCAGCAGCACCGTGACGGATGGCGGTCAGCAGAGCGTCTTTACCAGTGCGCAGCTTGCCGAGAAAACCTCGGAGTTGTTTCTGATGGGCCAGCAGGCACTGAGCGTTAGCCGTGCCGCGCTCGGTGGTGATGCGGGTGTTGAGGGTCGGGGCAGTGTCTCGGTTTCTGCCGGACGCTATATGTTTTACTCGGAGAGCGAATCCAGAAGCTTTGCCTCCACTGGCACCATCGCATTGGAGAATGGTGAGACCATCGACTTCACCCTGTCACTGCGACAGTCCCAGTCCCGGACCTACGAGTACTCGGAACTGGTGCAGATTCAGGAACGGCCACTCACCGACCCTCTGGTGATCAACTTCGGCTCTGCCACAGCCCGCCTGACCGATACCCTCTTCGAGTTCGACCTGAACGGTAACGGTGAAACCGGGCAGTTTGCCACCCTGGGCAGCGGTAGCGGCTACCTGGTGCTGGACCGAAATGGCAACGGCAAAGTGGACGACGGCTCCGAACTGTTTGGTCCCCGGAGCGGCTCCGGCTTTGGCGAGCTGGCCCGGTTCGATGACGACGGTAACCGCTGGATTGATGCCAGTGATGAGATCTTTAAATCGCTGTCCGTGTGGGTGCAAACCGCGGACGGCTCCCAGGCTTTGAAATCCCTGGAGGAAGTCGGGGTTCAGGCGCTGTACGTGGACAATGTAGAAGACCGCTTCACGCTGGCCAACAGTCAAGGTGTGCCGCTGGGCCAGATCAAGGGTTCGGGAATCTATCTGACGACCGACGGTGAGGTTCGCACCCTGGAAGAAATTGATCTTGCCGAGCAGAACACCGCCGACGCGCCGGCCGCCGAGACGGTACTGAGTCGCGACAGTGGCTCGCCGGATCGCGGTGGTAACGGTCTGGTTGAGGCCCGGGTGGAAGCGATCCGCTCCGCGCTTGAGAAGCTCAATGAAATCCGCGAGAAGCAGAAGGCATTTATCGAAGAGTCAAAGGATTCCGGTAAGCCGGAATCTCCCATCGTCGATTACCTGAAACTGATCGACAAGATGCGCTTGGAGATGCTGAACAGCCAGGATGAGAAGAAGCAGGCGGCGAGCCGGTATCTGGAGTTTGCCAGCTTGTAGGGATTGACTCCGAGGCAGGTCCGGTCGGGGGCAAGGCTCCCAAAAATGTGCGGAGCCAGGGATGGCGGAGCCAAGCGTACACGGACGTATTCACAGCGTTTTTTGGGAGCCTTGCCCCCGGCCGGGCCGTCTGTTTACTCCATGGAGGGCTTGGTCATTGGATTGGTATTTATCAGGGCCAGCTCTCCAATGCCGGGTAGTTTTACCCCCAACGCCAACGGGTTAATACCGAAAGAGAGGCCTAGAAGGTTCAATTCCAGTCCCTCGCGAATGCCTGCCAATACGCCAAAATACCCGCCCAGCGAGACCTGATAACCCGCGCCACCCGGAACCTCTGCGATAATACGGTCGCCGAGGTAGTCCTTGCCGATCGCGTGGTTCGGCAGAGCCACATCGAGACCCTCAACCTCCCTGATTACCCAGGCCACGAAGGTGTTGCTGTTGGGGCCGGGCCAGGCTTCGTATTCGGTCGGGTAGGGGTAGGACGCCACTGCCTGGTAGATGTCGGGAATCAGCTTTTCGGCTTCTTCGCCGCGGATATCGGCATAGAGGTCCGGCTTTGCACCGTACCAGTGTCTGTCGGGCTCACCGGGCCGTGAATTTACCACGTAGCTGCGCCAGCCAGTCACCTCATGAACCCGATAATGGCTAGCCCCTTTTTCCTTGGTGGCTATCCAGGTATGGACAGCAAAGTAACCTCGCCAACTCCAGGCCCGGGCGCCGTATACCTGAACGATGGCTTCCTCGGCCTGTTCTGGCAGAGGGGCAATTCGGGCGCTTTCCCGGGTGGCTGTTTGCCAGCTCTCGGCTCCCTGCAGGCTGCCACTGGTGGCCAGCAGAATCGGGCCAGCCAGCAGCAGGAGCACGGCGCCGAAGAACCAGCCGGTGTATCTGAAAAATCGTTTCATGAACTCAGTCCGAAGCGTGGGGTAGACGGGACCCTCTGAGTGACAGAAAGTTCCTCACGACTACCTGGATTATAGGGGACAGGTACGCCAGCCGTGGGTTGGCGGATGAGGCTTGTACCGGTCTGTGGTTTGCCGTGAGGACGCTTGTCTTCTAGGCTCAGAAATACAAATCGCAATTCCCAGGAGGCTTTAATGTCTGACCATCACGTGTACAAAAAAGTGGAAATTGTCGGGTCTTCCAAGAAAAGCATTGAAGACGCCATTGAGAATGCACTTGAGGAATGTGGTAAAAGCGTTCGCAACATGGAGTGGTTTGAGGTAACCGAAACCCGCGGCCATATCGTTGATGGCAAGGTGGGCCATTATCAGGTCGTAATGAAAGTCGGTTTCCGTATCGCCAACAGCTGAACAGGCGCTCCCTAGTTACTGCGAATTGCCCGGTGCCGAATGGACGAGACCAGCTGGTTCATCAGCTCCCGGGCCTCGCCCTCGTGCAGGCTGTGGCATTTGTCCTGCAAGACCCGGCGATCGTGATTGGATGAGTCGCTAGGGACATCTTTTAGCAGGTCCAGATACTGGCAGGCCGCAAGGTGCGCCTTGATCTCGGCATCAATCAGCCGGGTAACCAGTTCATCGACGGACTCTGTGCAGAAGGGGCGGTTCCGGTTAAGCAGCTCTCGGGCCTCCAGGGCCGCATTGCGAGCTTCCAGTCTGAGTTCGCCGGCCGCTTCGCCGCCTTCAACCGCCCTCAGGAACATGCCCAGGCGTTCATGAAGATTCCATACCTGTGGCCAGATCCTGGCGTAGGCTTCCACTTCTTTCTGATAGCGGGCTTCTTCAACTGGGGAGCCTGAAGCGCCATTGCCGGACTCACCCGGACGATTGAATTGTGCTACCCGTATGTCGTCAACTTCCCGCCACAGCGTATCGGAACGCTCCCGTAATGCGGTCAACTGGTCCTCGCTACGCCGGCGAGCGCCCGATCCGATGAACAGGGCAATCACGGCCAGGCCCAGGGCGGCCGCTGAAAGCAGAAGCGGCAGGCCGCCTGCCGATAACATGCTCCACAATGGGTCTGTATCCATGGTGTCTGACCCCCGCGTAAATCCAGTCTGGGTCTATCAGTATAGAAGTTAATCCGGCGTCTGCTGTCGGAAGGGCAGGGCGGATTCCGCATCGCTGAAATAAGCACGCACGTGGTCCGCCTCCTCTCGGGTGAAGTTTTCTATGGCTTCGCGGAAGCCGGGGTGCAGAACGCCATGCCAGGAGTGGGTGATTACCGGCTCAAAGCCACGTACCAGTTTGTGTTCGCCCTGGGCGCCGGCATCAATATGGCTGAGGCCGAGGTCCATCGCCAGTTCGATGCCCTGGTAGTAGCAGGTTTCAAAGTGCAGGTGGTTATATTCGTCAAGGCAACCCCAGTAACGCCCGTAGAGGGTGGTTTTGCCCGCCAGGAACAGGGCACCGGCAATCATTTCGCCCTCGCGCACTGCCATCACCAGATGTACGTGTTCGGGTAGCTGTTCCAGAAGCAGCTCAAAGAATCGCTTGTTGAGGTAAGGTCGTTGGCCCCGTTTCAGATAAGTCGCCTGGTAAAACACATAGAACGCGGAAAGCACGTGCTCCGGAATATCCCGGCCATGAAAGCGTGTAAAGGAAATTCCCTGGTCCGCAACCTGGCGACGTTCCTTGCGGATGGACTTGCGCTTGCGGGAAGTCAGCGCCGCCAGGAAGTCCTCGAAATTACGGTAATCATGGTTATGCCAGTGGAACTGGCATCCGATGCGATGTAAGGCCTGCTCGTGTTGAAGCAGCTCCTGGTCCTCTTTGCCGGGAAACAGCAGGTGCCAGGAGTGGGCTCCAAGTTCATCGGTCAGCCTGTCCAACAGGTGATGAACCTGTTCCGGTACCAGCTGTTGTCGAATGTCCGGATCCAGCAGCAGCCTTGGGCCTGAGGATGGCGTGAAGGGAATGGCGATCAGTAATTTTGGATAGTACGCCAGCCCATGCCGCTGGTATGCATCGGCCCAGGCCCAGTCAAACACATATTCCCCCATGGAGTGGCTCTTCAGAAAAGCCGGCGCAAGGCCGACGATTCTGCCAGCCTTTCGGAACACGAGGTGACGTGGCGACCACCCGGTCTCCGGGGATGTGCATCCGGACGCTTCCAGTGCCTGGAAAAACTCGTAACGAAGAAATGGATTGCTATGCCCAGCCAGCCGCTCCCACTCAGGGGCGGGAATATCATTGATGCTGGTGCAGGTTTCCAGTGTGAGAGTCGCTGGTCCGGGTTCTGACATGGTGAGGGAAAACTCCTTTATGTACCCGATACCATACGTCAGAAGACGGCTTTTGATCACCCCGGGGTCAGTGTAAAGGTTCTGCAAAGTGACTTGGCCCGAATCAGTGGTTTGCGGGTAGCGTGTTAGACTTCAGCAGCAACTGTGGTCGGCACGACAGGTGGAGAAGCGACATGCAGAACAGGGTGTTACTGGTCGAGGACGATGATGAATTGCGGGAATTGCTTGCCCGTTACCTGACCAATCAGGGATTTACCATTCGGGAAGCTGCCAATGGCCGGGACGGCCTCGTCCTGGCGCTGGGTCAGGACTGCGATATTGTCGTGCTGGACATCATGCTGCCGGATATCAGTGGCCTCGAGGTGTTGCGGGAACTGAGGGCAGAGACCCATCTGCCCGTGGTATTACTGACCGCCCGGGGCGACGAAACGGATCGAATCGTCGGTTTCGAGGTTGGTGCCGATGACTATATTCCCAAACCCTGTAATCCGCGCGAGCTGGTGGCCCGGCTGCAGGCGCTTTTGCGGCGGATTGCCTGGGACCAGAAAACCGAAGTCAATGCGGCCCGGACCTATGGCGACCTACGTGTCGAGCCGGGCCATCGCCGAATTTACCAGAATGATGTGGCGATGGAGTTGACCGCCACCGAGTACGAGGTTCTGCAGGTTCTTCTGGCACACGCAGGCAGCGTGGTCCGCAAAACCGATCTCATGCAATGGGCGCTGGGCCGGCGCCTTGAAGCTTACGACCGCACCCTTGATATGCACATCAGTAACCTTCGCAAAAAACTGGGCAACGACGACCCGCCCCGTATCGAAACCGTTAGGGGGCTGGGGTACAGCTATCGGGTGCCAGAATGAAACAGCGGCCCATGTTCCCTCTGTTCTGGCGGATCTTCCTGTCGATCTGGCTGGCTATGGCGGTCACCGTGGTGGCCAGTAACCTTGCAACCAGGATGCTTCTGGACCGGGAGCGGGAAGCCATCGAGCGCCAGGCAGGTCTAAGGGATCTGGCCGAAGAAGCTATCGCAATTCGCGAGGCCGGCGACCGTGGCGAAGCGTGGCGTTTTCTGCGGGACGAAGGCGAGCGTCTTGAACTGTTTCTGGTGTTGCTCGAACAGGATGAAAACGATGGCAAGCTGCCCTCGTTCATCCGCGACCGCATGAAATCCGGCTGGTACCCGCAGAAACCCGCGGTACTGGACGTTGGCGGCGGTTACCGGTTGGTGGCCTGGCCACGGGTGCAGGGCGCCGGCTGGCTCAACCCGAGATTCTTCAGGGCCATCGAGCTCGGGCTGGCCCTGCTGATGATTTCACTGGCGTGCTGGTGGATCGCCCGCCTGGTATCGCGACCGTTGAAACACATGGAAAGCACCGCCCAGGCGATTGCGGCCGGTGATAATTCTCTGAGAGTCAGCGAAAAGATCGCCCAACGCCGGGATGAGGTGGGGCAACTGGCCACGGCTTTCAATGCCATGACCGAACAGCTCTGCAGTCTGCTGGAACGCCAGAAACATCTGCTTCGGGATATTTCCCACGATTTGCGAACGCCGCTCACCCGCCAGCGTATAGCCATTGAGCTGGCAAACGAGGCCGGTGCAGATGAAGAGCTGATGGCCAGCATTCTGCGCCAGAACGAACGGCTTGAAACCATGACCGGTCAGATACTGACGTTATACCGGGTTACCGAAGCCGGCGGCGATATCGAGCGCGAGCCCCTCCGGCTGGTGCATGTGATCAATCAGGTCCTCAAGGATGCAGCGGACTATGCCGAACACCAGGGTGTGGACTGCAAACTCGTGGTGTCGCCGGAAAGTTCAAGGGCGTCGGTGCTGGGTGATGAAGGGCTTTTACAGCGAGCCATCGACAACATCCTGCAGAATGCCCTCGACCACACGCCACCTGGCAGGGCTGTTCATCTGGCCGTGACGGTGGCCGATGACTGGTTGACGCTAACGGTTGATGACGAGGGGCCGGGCGTTCCGGATGAGCTGATCGGCCAGCTTTTCGAGCCGTTCTTCCGCGCAGACAAGTCTCGCGGGGGCACGGGCTGGGGGCTTGGCCTGGCCATTGCCAGAGACATCGTAGCGGCCCACGATGGCGTGATCGGGGCAGCAGCGGGAGAAACTGGCGGCTTACGGGTGACGCTTCGCCTTCCGGTGTTTTTCGGGGGCGGCTGACTCCGGCTCCGGGTCGGAAGGTTTCAGTTTTTCGGCGCCGGAAAAGTCGATACCCTCCTGCAGCTCGTCTTCGTCAAAGCGGATTCCGCAGGCCGCTTTCCGAATCTTCGCGGGCTTTGCCGTGCCCGGGTTGTTGTATTCGTCTTCAGAGGCCATAGGTCGTTGTCCATGAAAAAAGATTACCCCGTTCCGGCAGGATACCTTGAGCGTGAAACGGAAGTGAAGAAAAGCCGGTTCATTGCCCGGGTAGCCCCGGTGAGTTCGCGGGAGGAGGTGAAGGACTGGCTGGAACAGGCCCACCAGGACCACCCGGACGCCCGGCATATCTGCTGGGCCTACCAGATCGGGCGTCCCGGTTCTGCCGCCGAAGCTGGTATGAACGATGATGGTGAACCGTCCGGAACGGCCGGAAAGCCGATTCTCAACGTGATTCAGCACAAGGATATGGGAGATGTGCTGGTGATGGTGGTCCGTTACTTTGGTGGCATCAAACTGGGCGCCGGTGGCCTGGTGCGAGCCTATGCCGGAGCTGCAGAGAGCGTGCTGTCGGCTGTTGACCGGGTGGTCCAGAAGCCCATGGTGGACGTGCTGGTGCTCCTGTCATTTGCTGACGAGCAACCGCTGCGGCACTGGTGTGAGATGAACGGGGCATCGGTGGAATCGGTGGATTACGGGGCCTCGGTACGGGCCGGTGTTCTGGTTCCCGAGGATCAGGTCGAGGCATTCGGAGCCTTCTGCGATGCCCATAAACTGGATTACAGTTTAGAAAGGTGACGGATCCCGGGGGCATCGTTGTGCGTCTGCGAGGCGTATACTGTTCGTAAATCTGAGTCTCAATCGAGGACAGGAATCATGATGCGTTTTCTGATGTTAGCGGTTGTTGCACTGGCCATGACCGGTTGTGCCAGCAACGTGGTGACCGACTACAACTCTTCCGTGGTTTTCGGTAATTATTCCTCCTGGGCGTTTGCCGGTGGCACCGATTCGTCTTCCTTTACCTCACTCGACGGCACTCGGGTGCGCAGTGCCGTCGAGCGAGAGCTGAATCGCAAAGCGCTGAAACAGGTCCCTGAAGCAGAGGCCGACTTGCTGGTAAGCTGGCAGATCGTGCCCGAGGAGCGTCTTGAGCAGACGGGGCTGGGACTCGGATTTGGTTTTGGCAGCGGGAATTTCGGCTGGGCCCTGTCTGCGCCGCCACCGGTACGTGAAATTGAAGAGGGAAAGCTGGTTGTAGAACTGGCAGACAGCAAGTCGAAAGAAGTTGTCTGGCGCGCCGCCAGTCGGCGCTATCTCAATGAAAACCAGTCACCCGAGACCCGAAGAGAACTGATCGACGAGGTCGTGGCCGAAATGTTTACCAAGTATCCTCCTGGTCTCGATTGAAGGCGTTACAAGACAGGAATAGCACGGAGACAGAATGAAGAAGCGATCTGAGGGCGGTCTGGTTTTTTCGACCGAGCAGGGGCGTATGTGCCCGGATTGCCGTAACCCCGTGAATGAATGTACCTGCGGTACATCATCACGGCCTGCCGGGGATGGCATTGTCAGAGTAAGCTGGGAGACCAAGGGCCGCAAGGGTAAGGGTGTCACCCTGATTACCGGCATTCCACTGGACGACAAAGAACTGAAAGCCTATGCCAAGGTGTTGAAAGCCAAATGCGGCACCGGTGGCACAGTAAAAGATGGTGTGGTCGAAATCCAGGGCGACCAGCGGGATCTTCTGGTTCCGCTGCTTGAGCAAAAGGGGTGGACGGTGAAGCGCGCCGGTGGCTGATGGTATAACACGCAAATCCCCCACGCTCACGTTACAATAGAGCCCGCGTTAACAAATCCCGACTTTCATACCAACCGGAATCTGCCCAGAAATCCCTGCAATTATGCCGTTGGATGGCGGATTCTGTTCGACCGGAGGCAAGCATGCATATACTGGTTTTGGGCGCAGGCGTTGTGGGTACTACCACGGCCTGGTATCTGCAGAAGCAGGGGCACCAGGTAACTGTGGTTGATCGCCAGAACCAGGCCGGCCTGGAAACCAGTTATGCCAACGGCGGTCAGATCTCCGTTTCCCATGCGGAGCCGTGGGCCAACCCGTCCGCCCCTCTGAAAGTCATGAAATGGCTGTTCCAGCCCGACGCGCCCCTGCTGTTCCGGCCAAGACTGGATCCCGCTCAGTGGCGCTGGGCGCTCTCTTTTCTGGGGCAGTGCACCTCGGCCCGGGCTGCCCACAACATCCGCCAGATGGTAAATCTCGGCACCTACAGCCGCAGCCAGTTGCAGGCCCTGCGTAAGGAAGCGGGCATCGAGTACAACCATCTCGAGAAGGGTATTCTGCACTTCTACACCAATCCTGCAGAGTTTGACGGTGCCATGGAGCCGACCCGGATCATGCAAGATCTGGGGTGTGACCGTCAGATTATCGATGCAGACCGGGCGGTAGAGCTGGAGCCGGCACTCAAGCCGATCCGCAACCGGATTGCCGGGGCAACCTACACCTCGGAAGACGAATCCGGTGATGCCCGGATGTTTACCCAGAACCTTGCAAAACGCTGCGCGGAGGCCGGCGTAGAGTTCCGGTACGGCACTGAAATCCTGGGCTTCGAACGCGCCGGCGAGCGGGTACTCGGTATCCAGACGCTCCGGGACGGCCATCATGAGACGCTGCGCGCGGATGCCTACGTGCTGAGCATGGGCAGCTTCAGTGCGGCGCTCGCCAGTCAGCTCGGTATTTTCCTCAACATCTATCCGGCCAAAGGCTATTCGATTACGGTACCGGTGAAGAACGAGGAGGCGGCGTTCAACGTCAGCCTCACTGACGACGAGTACAAGCTGGTTTATTCCCGCTTGGGTGATCGCATGCGCGTGGCGGGCACGGCCGAACTGAACGGCTACAGCCGGAAACTGAACTATACCCGCTGCCGCGCTATCGTGCGCCGCACAGCGGAAGTCATGCCCGAAGCAGGTTACTGGGATCAGGCGGAGTTCTGGACCGGTTTACGGCCTGCGACGCCCTCCAACGTGCCGTACATCGGAAAAAGCCACTTCGCCAACCTCTACCTGAATACCGGACACGGCACCCTTGGATGGACCCATTCCTGTGGTTCCGCCGCGGCCCTTGCGGACATTATTGACGGCCGCAAGCCTGAGGTGGATTTTACGTTTTCCGGCCTATAAAAAAGGGGCCAGATGAGGTGTGTCATCTGGCCCCTTCCCAAACGCCTCACTGATTACTGCAACTGATCCCGAATCAGTTTCTTGTTGATCTTGCCAACACTGGTCTTCGGAATATCTTCCACGAAATCAATATGCTCCGGGATCGCCCATTTATTGATCTCGCCGCTTTCCACAAACTGCTTCAGATGGTTCTGGATATCCTCGGCACTGGCTTGCTCGCCCGGCTTCAGGGTGACCAGAGCATGCGGGCGTTCGCCCCATTTCTCATCGGGCACGCCCACCACCGCAGCACCGGCGACAGCGGAATGCTGGCTGATCAGGTTTTCCAGATCCAGTGAAGACAGCCACTCACCACCGGTCTTGATCACGTCCTTGATGCGATCCTTGATGGTGATTGTGTTGTCCGGCTCCATGGAAGCTACGTCGCCGGTGTGAAGCCAGCCACCTTCCCAGAGCTGCTCGCCTTTCTCGGGCTCCTTGAAGTAACCCTGGGTCAGCCATGGCGCGCGGGCCACGATCTCTCCTTTGGCCTCGCCATCATGGGGGACCGGATTGCCTTCGGGGTCCACAATTTCCAGCTCAACCATGGGCGTCGCAATACCGGTCTTCACCCGGATCGCAGTTTGCTGCTCAAGAGGCAGTTCCAGGTCTTCGGGCTTCAGGTGCGACGCGCAGAGCAGCGGACAGGTCTCAGACATGCCGTAGGCGGTGTAAAGTTTGATGCCGAGCTTGGCCCCGGCGTCGCAAAGCCCTTTGGTGAGTGCGCTGCCGCCGATCAAGACGTGCCAGTTGCTCAGGTCGGCCGTCTTGATGGATTCGGTGGCCATCATCATCTGCATGATGGTGGGCACGCAGTGAGAGAAAGTCACTTTGTGTTCCTTGAGCAGATCCACCAGTAGCTCCGGCTCATAGCGGCCCGGATATACCTGTTTGATGCCCATCATGGTGGCGGCATAGGGCACGCCCCAGGCATGCACGTGGAACATGGGCGTCACTGGCATGTAGACCGACGAGGAACGCATCAGCGGCATCTCGTCGAATGACGCCACGGTGCCCGTCATGGCCAGCGTGTGCAGTACCAGCTGGCGGTGGCTGAAGTAGACGCCTTTGGGATTGCCAGTGGTGCCCGTGGTGTAGAAGGTGGTCGCTACACTGTTTTCGTCGAAATCGGGGAAGTCGAACTTGTCATTGGCCTTGGCGAGAAGGTCCTCATACTCCCCGACAGCCTCAACAGGTGCCTGTTGTGCGGTATTGCTGTCGGTGAGCTGAATCCAGGTCTTGACCGTTTTGATCTCGTCTTTGACCGCCTCAATGATCGGGAGGAAATCGTCGTGAACCAGAACCACATCGTCTTCGGCGTGGTTCATGGTGTAAACGATCTGGTCCGGCGACAACCGGATGTTGACGGTGTGCAGAATGGCGCCAATCATCGGAATGGCAAAGAAGCACTCCAGGTACCGGGGGGTATCCCAGTCCATGACCGCAACGGTATCGCCCGGTTTCACGCCGGCATCGGTCAATGCGTTTGCCAGGCGGTGAATGCGCTCGACGAGATCGGTATAGGTGTACTTGCTGCGGTTGGAGTAGACAATTTCCTGGTCTGGATTGTACCTGGGGCCCGAGAGCAGGAGTCGTTTGATCAGCAGCGGGTACTCATAGGCGTTTTCAGCCGGGGGTAGAATGCGTGTCTGTGCCATTACGTGTGTCCTCTTTCCCAGTTGTTGGTGTTATCGCGAGAAACAGGAATAAATCTGACACAGTTTGGCTGAAACAGGAACCGGTAAGAGTGAAAAAATGCAGAGCGAACGGTGGCTTAGGTGCGAAGTCCGTTTCGCTCTGCGGACGCGCCCGTCAGGGGCGGGGATATTACTCGTAGGTGCAGAGGTAAGCCGTGTCGATGTCGGTCTTTGCCTTGAAGCTGGCCTGGCCCGCTACATCAAAACTCTCGCCGGCACCGTAGGTCATCCACTCTTCCATGCCTGGGAGCAGCACAGTGAGGGCTCCGCTGATGACGGTCATGGTTTCTTTCTTGCTGGTACCGAACTCGTACTCGCCCGGGCTGATCACACCAACGGTGGCTGGCAGAGTCGAGGTCTGGAAGGAGATGGATTTTGCCTTGCCGTCGAAATATTCGTTCACTTTCAGCATTGGCTGAGCTCCGTTAATTGATGGGGAGGCTACTATACGGGAATTTCATGCACTTCCAATGACAAATCACGAATCGATTCGATCTGACTCCTTGCTTGACCCGTCCGGTTTGTCCTGATTCTCAAGACCGCTTTCCAACGTGTGCAGGTGAGTATCGTAGCGCTCCCTAAGCTCATCCTTGACCGTGCCTTCCCAAAGCTCAATGCCGGTAAAGTACCCGGCACGCCCTATCACGTGGGCGGCAATCGGCGCTGTCAGGAAAATGAAGACCACAATGGCAATTGCCCTGGCCGCCACGGTACTGTCGCCGAAGTGGAACGCCACGCTAGCCATGATCAGCATGGCGCCCAGCGCACCGGCTTTGGTGGTGGCGTGCATGCGGGTGGGCAGGTCCGGTAGCCTCAGGACCCCGATGGAGGCCAGAACCATGAACGCAGCGCCCAGGATCAACAGGAAGGAAACCAGCAGCTCACTCATCCTTAACCCCTCCACGTTCGACAAACCGGGCGAAACCAATAGCCGCCAGAAAGGCTGTCAGCGCAATCACAATGGCCACGTCCAGAAGGCTGGCGACGCCTGTTTCTATCGCATGAACGCCCACGTAGCCAACCACAATTGAGGTGATCAGCTCCAGCGCTACCACACGGTCCGGCAACGAAGGCCCTCGGGTCAGGCGAATAAACGCGAACAAAAGCGCGAGAGACAGCATGAAATAGACAACGTTTATTGATACGGAAAGCATTGCAACCCCCTAGCGCATGACCTTCAGCACACGGCGCTCCAGCTCCCTGAGATCATCTCTCAGTTGCTCTTCATCGTGCAGGAACATGGTGTGTATGAACAGTACCTTTCGGTCGTCGGAGACATCCAGGCTGAGCGTGCCAGGTGTTAGTGAAATCACGCTGCTGACAAACAGGATCTCCATGTCGGTTTCCGCGTTCAGAGGAAACGCAATCACGCCTGGCCTCATGTGCCACACTGGTGTGGCCACGTCGTAGGCCACCTTAAGATTGGACTTGACCAGCTCCTTGAGAAAGAAAACGAGAAAAGCCGCAAGGCGGGGGATTCTCCGGGAATAGCCTTTCAGTGCCGGCACCTGCTTTTGCAGCACCATCAGTGCAGCGTAGCCAAACAGTAGGCCGGCCAACAGGTTCATGGCCGTCACGCTGCCGGTGAGGGTGACCCATGCCAGCGCCAGCAGCAAATTCCAGAACAGACCAATCACTGTGACTGCCCTCCAAGCACTGCTTCAATATAAAGCTGTGGATTCATCAGCTGGTCCGCCGCCGTTTCCGCCAGAACGTAAATCGGCTGGCCATATAAACCAATAATCAACGTACACACTGCAAGGCCTGCGACCGGCAGGTACAGGGCCCAGCTTCTCGGGTCCTTCATCTCGCCTTTGAGCGCGCTGTCATCGGTGACGTGCTCCGGCAGCTTCTTCCAGAACACTTCCGCCCAGATCTTGATCATCGAATACAGTGTTAGCAAGCCAACGAGGAGCGCAATCCCCGCAACCAGATACTCGCTTGCCTCAAGACTCGCTCGGACGACGATGAACTTGGCGAAGAAGCCGGACAGTGGCGGAATGCCCGCCAGCGACAGGGCAGGAATCAGGAACAGCAACGCCAGATAGGGGCGCTGGCGGTAGACACCGCCGAGGTCTTTAAGCTCGTAGCTGCCCAGTAGGCGGTAGGTAATGCCGCTGACCAGGAACAGGTTCGTCTTAACAATGATGTGGTGCATGATATAGAACACTCCGCCGATGAGGGCGAGGGGTGTAAACAGGGCGAGCCCCAGGATCATGTAGCCGATCTGGCTGATGATGTGGAAGGATAGTATGCGCCGGAATTCGAACTGCGCGGCCGCTCCCAGAACCCCGGTGAGCATGGTCAGCGTGGCTCCCCAGAGCAGTATCGTATGGGTATAGCCGACATCCTGGGTAAATATCAGCGTAAACACCCGGTAGAGCGCATATACGCCCACCTTGGTCAATAGTCCGGCAAACAGGGCGGAGACGGCCACCTGGGGCGTGTGGTAGGACGCTGGGAGCCAGAAAAAAAGTGGAAACGCCGCAGCTTTGATACCAAAGGAAATCATGAACATCATCGAGACCACGGTCACCATGCCCGGGTCGTCGACGCTGCTCACCTTCTGGGCGATATCGGCCATGTTCAGGGTGCCCACCATGCCATAGAGCAGGCCCACTGCGGACAGGAACATGGCCGATGAGAACAGGTTAAGGGTGACATATTTGATGGCACCTTCCATCTGCGCCCGCTCGCCCCCGAGGGTCAGCAGGGCGAACGACGCCAGCAGCATTACCTCGAACCAGACGAACAGATTGAAGATGTCGCCGGTGAGGAAGGCGCCACCGACACCGGCCAGGAGCAAGTGCATCAGGGGAAAGTAGCCGAACCTCTGGTGCCCGTTGGGAATGGACGCCAGGGAGTAGATGGCAATAGCCAGGCCGATAATACCGGTCAGTACGATCATGATGGCGCTGAGTACGTCGGCCACGAACACAATGCTGAACGGTGCGGGCCAACTGCCCATTTCTACCACCAGGAAGCCTTGGTCCACTGTGAGCAGCAACAGCCAGATACTTGCTGCCAGCAGCAGGCCGGTGGCTACTACGCCAATCAGCCGCTGGAGCCGGATGGAACGCCAGCATGCCAGTGACAGCGCGCCGGCGACCAATGGAATAAGGATCGGGAGAACAGGTGCCAGGTTCAAGTATCAGTATCCTTCATCTGGTCCAGGTCATCGGTGCCAACCACCTCGTATGCGCGCCGTATCAGAACCACGGCAAAAGCGAGAACACTGAAGGCGATCACGATGGCAGTCAGGATGAGCGCCTGAGGCAATGGGTCAGCGACTGTCCCGGTGATTTGCTGCGCGCCCTCGGCAATCAGCGGCGGAGCGCCGCGGGTAAGGCCGGCGACCACGAAGATCAGAAGGTTGGCCGCGTTGCTAAGGATGATCAGACCAATCACCAGTTTGACGATGGACCGTCGGAGCATCATGTAGATGCTGGCTGTGAACAGCAATCCGATCACATAGGCCATCAAGGTTGCCATCTCAGAGCCTCCTCGGGATCAATGGACAGACATGAAAGATGATTAGGCTCATTCTCTGACCTCCATCAGACTGATTACAAAGGTCATCAGCGTGCCCAAAACCGCGAGGTACACGCCAATGTCGAAGATCAGCACCGTTGACAGCTTCAGGTAGCTCTCTCCGGGTAGGGGAAACTGCCACCAGTGGGCCGTTAGCAGTGGTTGGCCCGACAGCAGAGCGGGAATAGTGGACGCCAAGGCAAATAGCAGCCCGGCGGCGAGGATATCTCGGGGACTGACGCGCAGCAGTCGAAGAGTTGACCGGGCGCCGAAGGCGAAGGCATAGAGCACGAAGGCGCTGGCCGCAACCAGCCCACCGATGAATCCGCCGCCGGGCTCGTCATGGCCGCGCAGCAGCAAAAACACCGAAAACATCAACTGAAGCGGGACAATAGCCAGGGCGGCTGTGTTCAGAATCAGGGAGCTGGATCTCATGGTCTGTGCTGGTCCTCCGCCCTAAATTTGATCATGGAAAAGACGCCGATGGCAGCCAGGCCAAGCACGAAGATTTCACCCAGTGTATCGAGCTGTCGGAAGTCAACCAGGATCACGTTCACAATGTTTTTGCCGAAGGCCAGTTCCGAGCTGTTTTCGATGTAGTAGCTGGAAATGCTTTCAAAGAACTGTATATCCATTGCAGCCAGAATCAGCAGGGTCATCACTATGCCCGCGAAAACGGCCACCGCCAGGTCCCGATAGCGTTCCAATGGGGACGAAAGGTTGACGAAAGGCGGCAGTTTGAAGAGCACCAACACCAGAAGAATTACGGTCAGGGTCTCCACCAGCAGCTGGGTAATACCCAGGTCCGGGGCGCTGAAGTGGATGAAGATGAGGGCGACGCCAAAGCCAGTGACCCCAACGGAGGCAACTGAACCCAGGCGGGACCTGGTGGCGCAGGCGAAGAGCGTGGAAACCACCAGCAACAGAGCAATACCGAATTCATAGAAATAGCCGTCGCTGAAATCAAAACTCAGTTCGAAGCCGTGACGCGTGAGCAAGGTGTAGCCGGTCAGACCGAAGGTCACCAGCACAAGAATCAGCAGGTAAATCCCGAGGACGCCGTTCTGCAGAAGCCGGGTTTGCCAGTCGGCCACCTGGGTGATGCCCAGCATGAACCGAAAATAGCCAGCCTCCGGACCAAAGCGGCTGCCGGCGGTGTTAAGGGCGCAGAGATTGGGTTGCAGGCGCTGCCACTTGTAGAGCAGCAGCGAACCGATCAGCAGACTGACCACTGAAAGAATCAGCGGTACGTTCACCCCGTGCCACAAGGCGAGGGCGGTCTCAACCGCTGCGCCATGAACTGACGAAATCGCGGCGTCCAGCAGGATGCCAGCTGGTACAAAGGGAACCACGCCAAAAATCAATGCCAGGAGCGACAGCACGGCGGGGCCAATCAGCATGGCAAAAGGCGCCTCGTGGGGCTGCTTCGGGGTCTTGAGTACTTCGCCAAAAAACGGCTTGATGGCAACCAGCCCTGCGACCGCAACCACCAACATGGCAGACGCGACGGCCACCACCAGGAGGCCCAAGGACCACGCCGGAGCCTTGAGCAGTGATTCGAGCATTAGTTCCTTGGCAACGAAACCAAACAGGGGCGGCAAGCCTGCCAGCGAGAGTGCGGCCAGGCAGGTGATTGCCGCGGTAAGAGGCATGCTTTGCCTGAGACCTCCCATTTTTGTGATGTCCTTGGTGCCGGTCTCATGGTCCAGTGCACCGGCGAGCATGAACAAGGCGCCCTTGTAAAGGGAATGGGCAAGGAGGAAACAGATGAAAGCGGTGATAGCCAGCTCTGTACCGACCCCGATCAGCATGGTCAGGGTACCCAGGGCCATGACCGTGGAGTAGGCCAGTACCTTTTTGATACCAGTGCTGCTGAACGCCAGATAAGCACCGGTCAGCATAGTTGCAGCACCGAAAAGCATCAGTGAGCCACTCCAAAGCGCATCTCCGCCCAAGGATGGATTGAGACGGGCCAACAGATAAACGCCCGCTTTGACCATCGTTGCCGAGTGTAGGTAAGCAGAAACCGGCGTAGGGGCCGCCATGGCATTGGGCAACCAGAAATGGAAAGGCACTTGAGCTGATTTCGTGAAAGCGCCGATGAGAATGCAAATCGTCGCTGCGGTGTAAAAGGCGTGTTCTTGAATTTGCAGATCGGAAGCAAGTATTTCAGTAAACGAGTAACTTCCGGTAATGAAGCCGAGCAATATCAAACCTGCCATCAGGACGAGCCCGCCCCCGGCGGTAACGAAAAGCCCCTGAAGTGCACACTTGCGCGCTTCCTCGTCCTCGTGGTTGAAGCCAATCAGCATGTAGGAGGTGATGCTGGTTAACTCCCAGAAAACGAAAAACGCGATGAGGTTATCGGATAAAACCAGCCCCAGCATCGACGCCATGAACGACAGCATGATGACGTAGAATCGTCCCAGATCTTTGTGGCCTTTCAGATAGGAGCCGGCATAAATCAGGATGAATGTACCGATGCCACTGATTAGAAGGGCAAAAACCAGAGACAGGCCGTCTACCATGAAATCGAGGGTTATGCCGAGGCCCGGCATCCACTGGTTCTCAATCAGAAGGATTTCACCACGGCTGATTGAGGGAACAAGGCTGGCAAAGTATACGGTAAGCGATGCCGGAAGAAGCGCCAGAAGCCATCCAATGTGTTGGCCGGCGAAGCGGCGGAGCGCCGGCACGGCAAATGCCATTAAAAAACCCGATAGTACAGCCAGTGACATCATTTAAGGGTGCTCCGTTAGAACCCAGTTCTTAGCGTTATGCAGTTATCAGATTCCGGCCTTTGCACTTGGATCATACGCTGTTAAGCGGCAATCGACTCAACAACTCTTTGGGTTGAACCTTTTATTGATCCCAGGTCTGGCCGCGGGTGTTTTCTGTGGTTTTGACCCCCAGGTGCATGGCGGCTTTGGCCAGGAAATTAGCGCTGACGGGTGCCGTCATGAACAGAAAGGCTGTGATCAGAACCTCTTCAATGCCGATGCCCCTGCCGAGGGTACTGAAATAAATCACCGAGCTGACAACAATGGCGCCCACGCCGACCGTGGTTGCCTTGGTCGGGCCATGCAGGCGGGTGTAAAAATCCGGCAGGCGGGCCAGGCCAATCGCTCCGATCAGGGTAAAGGCGCCGCCTACAAGCAGCAAAGCGGAAACGGCATATTCGGCGAAGGTGCTCATCAGGTTTTCTCCGGGTTACTCAATAACGCTGCCGCGCTTGAGGTATTTTGCCATTGCAACGGTTCCGACGAATCCCATCACCGCAATGAGCAGGGCGGACTCGAGGTACATGCGTGTTTGTAGCGTTATACCGAGCAGAACGATGAGCGCGATGGCATTGACGTAGAGAGTGTCGAGCGCCAAAACCCTATCGGGCGCATCGGGCCCCTTGATCACGCGATAGACGTTCAGTAAGGCTGCCAGCGTGACCATGGCGATGGTGATGTAGAGCGCAATAAGAATCATCGGAACATCTCCAGCAGTGGCTTCTCATAACGGGCTCGAATCGTGTCGATGACTTCCTGCTCATCCTCGGCGTCCAGTGAATGGATGAGAATCAGTTTGTTGTCATCACTGACATCGGCGCCGACCGTTCCGGGCGTCAATGAAATAGTGCTGACCAGTATGCTGATGGCGAGTGGGTGATCCAGCTCAAGAGGATAACAGATGAACATCGGGCGAGGCTGCCGCGGGCTGAGTATGAGCTTTGCTACTTCAACACTGGCAACAATAATATCCCAGAGAACCCGCAACGCGTAGGCTGGCGCCCGCCAGCCCCTGATTACAGCGGGGCGGTCGGGCCAGAACCCCCGGGTCAGTTGGGGTATGCCCCAGGCAAGTACAATGCCCAGGACGACACTGCCCCCGCTTATGCCGTCACTCAGAAACTGCCAGGTGGCGAACAAGGTAAGACTTAGCCAGGGCTGAGGAAAACTGAGGCGATCGAGCATTAACTGCCCTCCCTGACCATGGGTGTTTGCAAGATTTCGATGTAAGCGTCGCTGTTGTGCAATTGCGCTGCAGTTGCATCGGTATAGTTCATAATGGGGCCAGCCAGCACTACCATGACAATGGCCATGGCAGTGAGTGCTCCCGCTGCCACGGAAATTCGGCCATTGAGCGGATCCGGTTTTTCCAGATGACCATCCACGGTGCGCCAGAACACGATGCTACCAGCGCGGCTGTAGGCAATGAGGGTCAGGAAGCTGCCGATCAGCAGTACTGACCATAGCCAGGCCATCTCGGTTCCCGATTCAACAGACTGCAAAATCAGCACCTTGCCAAAGAAACCGCTCAGGGGCGGCAGGCCGGCCGCTGCCACGGCACCCACCAGGAAGAGGACACTGAGGAAGGTGCGGCTCTGCATTTTAGGCGCTGTAACAATGCGGTCTTTCGCCGAACCGCGCTGGTTAGCGACCAGCTCAGAAACAAGGAACAGGCCGCCCACCGTCCACGTTGTGCTTAGCAGGTAGAAAAGCGCCGCAGACAATCCGGCCTGAGAACCAAGTGCAATCGGCGCCAGCAAGGTGCCCACCGAAATGATGACCTGCCAGGCGACCAGGGTCTTCAGAGTGCCGGAGCCCAGTGCGCCGATAACGCCCATGGCCAGGGTGGCCAGGGCGATCGGGAACAGCCAGTCCATGCCGAGATTGGCGAGCTCGCCTGCATCGTCGCCGAAGATAAGCAGATAGACCCGTAAAATGGCGTAGATGCCAACTTTGGTCATAACCGCAAACAATGCCGCAACCGGCGCCGTCGCTTTTGAGTAGGCCCGTGGTAGCCAGAAGCAAAGGGGCAGAATGGCTGCTTTAAGGCCGAAGACCACCAGTAACATCATGCCTCCGGCCTTGACGATGTTCAGGCCTTCTCCGGAGATTTGCGGAACCTTGACCGCGAGATCTGCCATGTTCAGAGTGCCGGTAACGCTGTAGATCATGCCGACGCTGATCAGGAACACGGCAGAGCCGATCAGGTTAAGCACGACATAGTGCAGGCCCGGAACGGTTCTGACTGTCCCGCCGCCATGCATCAGCAGACCATATGAGGCGATGAGCAGAACCTCGAAAGCAACAAACAGGTTGAACAGGTCGCCGGTGAGGAAAGCAATGTTTAGCCCCATGAGCTGGAAGAGGAACAGGCCATGGAACTGACGGTTTCCTTCATCGGCACCGCCTATGGCGAAGAGGTGGCAGAAAAGGGCCAGAATGGCAGTCATTATCAGCATCAGGGCGGCCAGTCGATCCAGCACCAGCACGATCCCGAAAGGTGGTTGCCAGTTACCGAATGCATAGATCCGATAACTGCCATCGTTTGCCATTACGAGGAGCACAACGGCGGATACTAGCATCAATACCGTTGTGGCCAGCGCCAGCGTCCGCCTCAGGTGGATAGGCGCGTAGCCCATAAAAGCCTGGAGAATGCCGCCGAGCAGGGGAATAAGAACAGGAGCGGTAAGCCAGTGGTTCATTTACCGGTAACCTCCGATTCTTCCTCCGGTGCGGGTGATTTGTAAGGCTGCTTCCCATCCACATGATCGTCCTCATTGTCCGCCAGGTTGCGCAGGGAGAGCACTACAACAAACGCAGTCATTGCAAAGCCAATCACAATGGCTGTAAGTACAAGGGCTTGTGGTAGAGGGTCAGAGTAACTGGCTGCAGTGCCGATGATCGGCTGCTGACCGGTCGCCAGGCGTCCACTGGAGAACAGAAACAGGTTGACGCCATAAGAAAGAAGCGTCAGGCCGACCACTACCGGAAAGGTCCGAGCACGCAGAATCAGATAGACGCCGGACGACGTCAGTGCGCCAATAACCAGTGCGAAAACGAGCTCCATTACGCACTCTCCTGTTTGGGTTTAATCGCAGAATGGGGCGACAACCGGCCGACAGTCACCAGCGACAGAAGGGTAGCACCGATAACTGCCAGGTAGACGCCGAGATCAAAGATCAGGGCCGAGGCAACCTCGAACTTGCCCACCACCGGCCAGGTGATGTAATCGAAGGTGGATGTGAGGAACGGGTAGCCGAAGGCGAAACTGCCAAGCCCGGCAACCGTTGCGAACAGCAGGCCCAGCCCGATGACGTTGTGGTAGCGCAGACGGATTCGATCCTCTGTCCACTCCATGCCGCTGGCAATGTATTGGAGAATCAGCGCAATCGAGGTAATAAGACCGGCGATAAACCCGCCGCCCGGCAGGTTGTGGCCGCGCAGGAAAATGAATGCGGACACCATCAGGGCAAGCGGTAACATTGGCCGGGCAATCAGGCTCAACATCAGCGGGTGCGCATCCCGGGCCCATGCGTGGCCGGCGCCATCGCTGGGCGGTGGCGTCAATACGGTGTCTTTGAGCATGGCGTAGATGCCCAGGGCGGCAATGGCCAGGACCGTGATCTCGCCCAGGGTATCGAAGCCCCGGAAGTCCACGAGAATGACGTTGACCACGTTAGTGCCGCCTCCGCCCGGCTTGCTGTTCTCCAGGAAGAACTCGGAGATCGAGCTGAATGGCTGGGTCAGCATGGCAAGCGTCACCAGTGTCATGCCAATACCTGCGACCGCCGCAATGGCCACATCGCGGAGACGACGTTTGAGAGGTGTTTCGACTGGCGTCCAGGGATGCATGTAGTAGATGGCCAGCATCAACAGAACAATCGTCACCACCTCCACAGAGAGCTGGGTCATGGCCAGGTCCGGTGCCGAAAAGCGGGCGAAGGCCAAAGCTACGACCAGTCCTACAACGCTCAACAGTACCAGTGCATAGAAACGCTGTCGGTGCAGTCCTGCCGTTGCAAAAGCGCAGAGTATCAGCACAGCGGCCGCAATCGCCGTTGGCGCATCCACCGGGCTCAGGCCGTTCTCACCGACAAAGACCCCCAGATCAAGCAATGGCATTGCTGCAACAGCGATCACACTGACAAACAGCAGCAGAGCGTAGCGCTGTAGCGAGCCGTTCTCCAGCCGTGAAGTCACGCTGTTGGCAAAGTCTACAATCCGCAGAACAACGCTCTCGAATACGGCCTTTTCATCGATTTCCCGGAACCGTGCGTGAAAATCGAAAAAGCGCTGGCGTTGGCTGTACATGAGCAAACCGCCGGCAAAAGCGAAAAAACTCATCATCAGCGGGAGGTTGAAACCGTGGAACGCCGCGAGTTGGTAATCCGGCACATTGCCGCCAAATGTGGCGGATGCCGCCATGTAAAGCAGCGGGCCGACCGAGATGGCCGGAAAGATGCCGATCATGACGAGCGCAAACACGAGAATCTCCGCCGGGATCTTCATGTAACGGGGAGGCTCGTGTGGAGGGTAGATCGGAAGATCAACCGGCTTGCCGTTGAAGAAAACGTCGTGGATAAAACGTGCGGAGTAAGCCACCGTGAAGACGCCCGCCAGGGTCGCCACGATTGGTGGCAGCCAGGCCCAGAGCCCCGGCAGGTTCAGCGCCAGTGATTCGGCGAAGAACATTTCCTTGCTCAGAAAGCCGTTCAGCAGCGGCACCCCGGCGTTCGATGCGGCAGCAACCATGGCCAGGGTGGCCGTGTGCGGCATGAAACGCCAGAGCCCGTTAATGCGGCGCATATCCCGGGTGCCGGTTTCATGGTCGATGATACCGGCGGCCATAAACAGGGAGGCTTTGAACGTGGCGTGGTTGATCACGTGGAAAATCGCCGCAACGGCCGCAAGCTGGGTGCCCATGCCGAACAGCAGGGTAATAAGGCCCAGTTGACTCACCGTTGAATAGGCCAGCAGGCCTTTCAGATCGTGCTTGAACATGGCGGTGTAGGCGCCCAGCAGCATGGTGGCCATGCCGGTAAAGCTGACCATGTAGAACCACTGTTCAGTACCTGCCAGGGCCGGATACAGCCGGGCCATGAGAAAGATGCCGGCTTTGACCATGGTAGCCGAGTGCAGGTAGGCAGATACCGGTGTCGGTGCCTGCATGGCGTGAGGCAGCCAGAAATGGAACGGGAACTGGGCCGATTTGGTGAACGCGCCCAGCAGAACCAGGGTCAGGGCGACCGGATACATGGCATGAGCCTTTATCTGGTCTCCGGCTGCCAGCACGTCATCAAGCTCGAAGCTGCCAACAATGTTGCCGATGATCAGGATGCCGGCGAGCAGTGCAAGGCCGCCGCCGCCGGTTACCGCGAGTGCCATCCGGGCGCCACGGCGGGCGTCCTGTTTATGGGTCCAGAAACTGATCAGCAGGAACGAGGTCAGGCTGGTCAGTTCCCAGAAAATCATCATCAGGAGGAGGTTGCTTGAGAGCACGATGCCGAGCATCGATCCCTTGAAGCACAGCAGCAGGGCGTAGAACTTGCCGACGTTTTCATGGGCTTTCAGGTAATAGCGGGCGTAAAGAATGATCAGCAGCCCGATGATCAGGATCAGCAGAGCGAACAGCAGGGACAGCCCGTCCAGACGAAAACTGAAGGAGAGGCCGAGCGCGGGGAGCCATTCGTAGCTGTGCAGCACAACGCCGCCGTCAGCAAGGGTTTCCCAATGGGGGAAAAGGGCAGCGAGTGCGATCAACGCGGGTACAGAAGATGCAACGGCAATCGCCGTTCTGCCGCCCTGGGCGAACAGCGGTGCGGCTAAAGCACCCAGAAAAGGCAGTAAAACAACCAGCGGTAGCGACATCGCAACCTCGTTATTGGTTTTCTTTTACGTGAGTATTGAAGGCATGTTTGCCTGAGTCTAGTCTCCGGCCGGCCACCCTGCACATTGAGCACCGATGCCCTTACGGCATGGAAGGTGGGGTGGATCAGCAGAAAACAGGCGGGTCCGGGAAGTACGGTAAACGTCCCCGGTGCCGCGCTATGTCAGCGGTCACAGGTGGGCGGGTAACTCTTGTGCAGCCGAAGGACCTTGCGGTCATGGTTGCTCCGTCAATGAAACTTGATTGCCGATGATACGTGCCCCGTCTGGAAGGTCAAGTCAACTTGCCATTGATCAAGTGTATACTCGCGATAAATATTTACTGAGAGAGTCCCATGAGCGACATCTATCCCAACCTTCTGAAACCCCTGGATCTCGGCTTCACTGAACTTAAGAACCGAGTGCTGATGGGGTCCATGCACACGGGCCTGGAAGACAGGTTCTGGAACATCCACAAGTTCGCGCGGTACTTTGCCGAGCGCGCAGAAGGTGGCGTGGGGCTCATGGTGACGGGCGGTTTCTCGCCCAATCTGGTTGGGCAGCTGGCCCCGCTTGCCTCAACCATGAACAATCGGGCAACGGCTCTTTTGCATCGTCATGTGACCGGTGCGGTGCATGAGGCAGGCGGTAAGATCTGTATGCAGATCCTGCACGCAGGGCGTTATGGCTATCAGCCGTTGATTGTCTCGGCATCGGCAACCAAGGCCCCGATAAGCCCGTTCAAGGCCCGCGCCCTTTCCTCGAAAGGGGTTGAAAGGCAGATCAACGATTTCGTCAGTGCCGCGAAGCTCGCCAAATTTGCGGGTTATGATGGCGTTGAGGTGATGGGCTCCGAAGGCTATTTCATCAACCAGTTTTTGTGTGAGCGGACCAACAAGAGAACGGACAAGTGGGGTGGCCCTTACGAGAACCGTATGCGCCTGCCCGTGGAGATTGTCCGCCGTATGCGCGAAGCTGTTGGGCCTGAATTCATCATTATCTACCGGCTGTCCATGCTGGACCTGGTCGAGGGTGGCCAGACCTGGGAACAGATTGTGACACTGGGCAAGGCCATTGAGCGGGCAGGAGCCACCATCATCAATACCGGGATTGGCTGGCATGAAGCCCGGGTGCCCACCATTGTTACCTCGGTGCCCCGTGGCGGCTTTGCCGATGTCACCGCCAAGTTCTATGGCGAAGTGGATATCCCGGTGTGCACGACCAATCGAATCAACACCCCGGAGAAAGGCGAAGAGATTCTGGCGGCGGGCAAGGCGGACATGGTGTCCATGGCCCGGCCTCTGTTGGCGGATAGCGAGTTTGTTCGCAAGGCCGAGCAGGGCCGTAGCGACGAAATCAACACCTGCATTGCCTGTAACCAGGCCTGTCTGGACCATGCGTTCCAGGCCAAGCGGGCTTCTTGCCTGGTGAACCCCCGAGCCTGTCACGAAACCGAGCTGGTATTGACGGTAGCGCCTGTTGTTCGTTGGGTTGCCGTTGTAGGTGCCGGGCCGGCGGGACTGGCGGCGGCGACAACCGCTGCGAAACGGGGCCACAAAGTGACCCTGTTCGAAGCGGATGACCAGATCGGCGGCCAGTTCAACTACGCCAAGCGCATCCCGGGCAAGGAAGAGTTTTACGAAACCCTTCGCTATTTCCAGCGCCAGATCGAGCTGCTGGAGATTGACCTCAAGCTCGGCACTCGTGTGGATGCCGAGTCACTTAAGGCGCAGGGTTTCGACGATGTCGTCATCGCCACCGGCGTGAAGCCGAGAACTCCGTCCATTGAAGGCATTGATCATCCCAAGGTGCTCGGCTACCTCGATGTACTTCGCCATAACAAACCCGTTGGCAAGAATGTGGCGGTTATCGGCGCCGGCGGCATCGGTTTTGATGTCAGCGAATTCCTGACCCATGACTTCAGCCATCATCCCGAAGGCGAGCAGGTCAGCGTTGCCGACTGGCAGGCAGAGTGGGGCGTTCATCCGGATTTTGATGGCCCCGGTGGGCTGGCGGAACGACAACCGACTCCGTCGCCCCGCAAGATTTATCTGATGCAGCGAAAAACCGGCAAAGTCGGCGGGGGCCTGGGCAAGACCTCGGGCTGGGTGCACCGCAACAGCCTGAAGCATCGCGAAGTGGAAATGCTTCGGGGGTGCCGCTATGAGCGCATCGACGACCAGGGGCTGCATATTTCCGTGACCGACAAAGAGGGCAAGGTGACGGAAAGTCGGGTGTTGGCCGTGGACAATGTGATTATTTGTGCAGGCCAGGAACCTTATCGGGAACTTTTCGACGAGTTATCGGACTCTGGGGTGTCCGCGCATCTGATCGGCGGTGCAGACGTCGCCGAAGAACTGGACGCCAAACGGGCCATCCGGCAGGGAACGGAAGTCGCAGCTAAATTATGACATTACTAATTGCCTTCGCAGTGCTCTCGATTGGCTTCTCCTTTTTATGCTCCATTCTAGAGGCGGCCTTGCTTTCGGTGACTCCGAGCTACATCGCCTCACTGAAAAAAGAGAAGCCGAAGCTTTTCGCCCGGTTGCGAAAACTGAAAGATGATGTGGATGATCCCCTGTCTGCAATCCTTACACTGAACACGGTTGCCCACACCGTGGGCGCCACCGGCGTTGGCGCCCAGGTGACTGTGGTTTTTGGGGAAGCCTGGCTCGGCATTGCCTCTGCGGTAATGACCCTGGCTATCCTGATATTCTCGGAAATTATTCCCAAAACCATTGGCGCCAAATACTGGCGGAGTATTGCGCCACGGCTGCCAGCTATTCTGGGGTTCATGATCAAAGCGCTGCTGCCGTTCATTTGGTTGTCCAAACAGGTCACCCGCCGAATTGGGTCTGGTGAGGCCGACGTTGATATCCGTGCGGAGATCAGCGCCCTGGCGGAGATCGGCAAGGATCAGCAGGCCCTGGACGAAGACGAACGGCGCATGATTCACAACGTCCTGCGATTCCACGAGATCAAGGTCAGTTCTGTGATGACACCAAGGACGGTCTGCAAATACGTTGATCCGGGCATCACTTACGACGAGTTCCGGGAGCAGGTCAGAAAGTCACCGTTCTCCCGATACCCGGTAATCGATGAGGAAGGCGAGGCACTCGGGTACCTGCATCGGGCAGATCTGATCAACCTCGATTCCGATGTCGACCTGCTCGATCACATGCGCAAGATCAAGCGAGTGAAAGGCAACACCAACATCGAATTCCTGTTCTCGGACATGCTGCGAGAGCGGCAACACCTGGCCGTCGTCTATGACGAATTGGGAACCTGGCTGGGAATAGTGACGCTGGAGGACATACTGGAGACACTTTTGGGCACGGAAATCATGGATGAAACCGATAATGTCTCGAACCTCCGCCGGTATGCGAAGCAGCGCTGGAGCCGGCGTCTGAAGAAGTATGGCTCCGGATAGGAGGGTTTGGTTTGGTTAGCGGGCGGCTTTCAAGGCATTTGAAATCGCCTCGGCTTCAGCTTCAAGTACCTGACTTCGAAGGCTGTTTCCCTGCTGCAGTGCCTGCTCGATCTGCTTGCGCTTCATGTCGTACAGCCTGCTCAGAATCTCTGCCTGGCTTTGTCTGATCGGTGCATTCATGGCGGACCTCCCCATAGTGACACCTGTCGGTATTCTTTACGTTTCAGGCCGAACATTGGCCTTCATTGGAAACCGATGCATAACCCGGGCCAGGCAGGGCCGACCAGACATTATCTGACAAAGCGAGAGCGGTAGGCACCCGGTGAAAGCCCGGTATGTTTGCGGAACAGACGCGTGAACGAACTCACGTCTTCGTAGCCCACCAATTGAGTGATTTCATCAATCGGTAACCGCGATTTCTCTAAATGCTGACGTGCCACCTCAATCCGTAGAAGTTGCAGATACCCGGTGGGCGTGTCGCCAGTGGCTGCCTTGAATCGGCGAATCAGAGAACGCTCGGTGAGTCCACTGAGTGAAGCGAGGCGTTGCAGGGTAACAGGTTCCCGGTAATGACTGTCCAGCCAGTCCTGCAGCTTCAGAATGGCGGCATCAGAATGGTAGCGGCGAGCCTGCAGGGCGCTATAAGGCGCCTGGCTGGTCCGCCCCGCATCAATCACAAACGCCTTCGCCAGCTCCCGCGCCACCTGAGCCCCCGCGTAACGTTCGACCAGATAGATCCCCAGATCCCACCAGGCCATGCCGCCCCCGGCACAGGCAATGTCGCCGTCCACCGTTACCAGCTTGTTCGGCTGAAGGTTCACCGCCGGAAAGCGCTGGCGGAACTGATGGCTGAAGCCCCAATGCGTCGTCGCCTGACGACCATCCAGCAGCCCCGCCTCGGCCAGCATGAACGCACCGGTGCAGTTACTCGCTACCCGCACCTGCCCGGCGTCTGAAGACCGAAATTCGCTCAGCCATTCAATAAGCTCCGAATTCCCGGCCAGAACGACTTCGATAGGACCACCAATAGTCGGTATCACCACCAGATCGCTGTCGTCGCCACCCGGTAACAAATCGTTCCAGGCTCCGTCTGGCTGAATAGTCAGTCCGTTAATGCAGCGGCAGGGCGCTCCGTCCTTCGTCAGAAGCCGGGTTGTGAACCGGGGTGTCGGCGCTTCATCGTTAATCCGCGCCCAGGTAACGCCGGCAAGACGGAAAAGATCAATAATGCCAGTGATGGCGCTGGCTAAAGCGCCATCAAAACCGATAACAGAGACCGTTCGCATACATTCTCCAAATTAGGCCACCTTTGGCAATATTGACCATAATTATGTCATAAACGCCGGTTTCCAGGAAAAACCAGTTGTGAGAGGCTAACGACAACAAACAGGAGACCAAGCATGACCGACACCCTGATCGACCGCCGCGACCTGGCGTTCCAGCTCTACGAAGTTCTCGATACCGAAAACCTCACCACCCGCGAGCGCTTCAGCGAACACAACCGCGACACCTTCGATGCCGTCATTGAAACCGCCGACAAGATGGCACGGGAAAAGTTTGCCACCCATAACAGCGCCGCCGACAAGGACGAACCAAAGTTCGTCAACGGCCAGGTCGAGATGCTGCCGCAGGTGAAGGAAGCCTTCGACGCCTATGCGCAGGCCGGCTTTATCGCAGGACGTTACGACTATGAACTGGGTGGCATGCAGTTGCCTGAATCGGTCATGGCCGCCTGCAATGGTTTCTTCACAGCTGCCAACCCCGGCACCGCGGGTTACCCATTTCTGACCACAGCTGCCGCCAACCTCATCCGGGTTTTCGGCAACGAACAGCAGAAAACCACCTTTCTTCCGAACATGCTCAGCGGTCGTTTCAGCGGCACCATGGCCCTGACCGAGCCCCACGCTGGTTCCTCCCTTGCGGATATCCGGACATCGGCGTCGCCCACAGATGAGGGGCACTATCTGATCAAGGGCGCGAAGATTTATATCTCCGGCGGCGAGCAGTCCATCACTGACAACATCGTTCACATGGTGCTGGCCAAGATCAAAGGCGCGCCGGCGGGCGTGAAAGGTATCTCCCTGTTCATCGTGCCCAAGTTTCTGGTGGATGATGAAGGCAATCCCACTGAACGCAACGGCGTCAGCCTCGCTGGCCTGATTCACAAGCTGGGCTACCGGGGAACCACGTCTACTGCACTGAGTTTCGGCGACGATGCCCCCTGCCACGGCTATCTGGTGGGCGAGCCCCATCAGGGCCTGAAATACATGTTCCAGATGATGAACGAAGCGCGGGTCGGTGTCGGTTTCGGCGCTGCCGTGATCGGCTATCGGGGTTACATGCACAGCCTCGAATACGCCAAAGACCGTCTTCAGGGGCGCAAGGCCAGCGAGAAGAATCCGGAAAGCCCGCAGGTGCCGATTATTGATCACGCCGATGTCCGTCGCATGCTGCTGGCCCAGAAAGCCTACAGTGAGGGTGGTTTGGCTTTGTGCCTCTACGGCGCCCGGTTGATGGATGACCAGCACACCCATCCCGATGAACAGAAACGCCAGGAAGCCGGAAAGCTGCTGGACCTCCTCACTCCGGTGATCAAAGCATGGCCTTCCGAATACGGCCCCAAGGCTAATGACCTGGCCATTCAGGTATACGGTGGCGCAGGTTACACCCGGGAGTATCCGGTAGAGCAGTGCTGGCGTGACAACCGCCTGAACCCGATTCACGAGGGCACCAACGGTATCCAGGCCATGGACCTGCTGGGCCGTAAGATCTGGCAGGATCAGAGCCACGGTTTGCAGCTGCTCATGCAGGAGATGCAGGTAGATCTGCAGGCAGCCACCACCGATCGCTGCCAGCAGTGGGCCCTGTCCCTGAGTGAAACCCTGCAGCAGGCAGTGAAGGTTACCCAAAGCCTGGGTAAATCCCTGATGGAAGGCGATCCCGACAAAACCCTGGCCAATGCCTCCTGCTACCTGCACCTGTTCGGGCACATTATGGTGGCCTGGATGTGGCTGCGTCAGGCCAATGCGGCCTCCCATGCCCTGGGTTTCGCGAATACCGATGATGAACGCAATTTCTACCAGGGCAAACTGCAGGCGGCCCAGTACTTCTTCCACTGGGAATTGCCAACCGTGGCTCAGGATCTGGTGCTGCTGCGCAATCAGGACGATACCTGTCTGAACATGAAATCGGAGTGGTTCTGATGGCTCTGGTAAATGTTGAGAAGAAAAATCACATCTTGCTGATCGGGCTGAACCGCCCGGAAAAAATGAACGCCATGAACCGCGAGATGTACCACCAGATTGCGGCGGCCTACCACCAGCTGGAAAACGACCCGGAGCTACGGGTCGGGCTGATGTACGCCGAGGGCGACCACTTCACCAGCGGCCTGCAACTGGACGACTGGGCGGGTGTGTTTGCCAACGGCAAGGGCATTGAACCGGGTGAGGGCGAACTGGATCCCTTCCACATTACCGGTCAGGCGCTGACCAAACCCGTGGTCTTCGCCGCCCAGGGCATCTGCTTCACCTGCGGCGTTGAGATGATGCTCAACACCGACGTGCGCGTCGCGGCCAAAGGCACTCGCTTTGCCCAACTGGAAGTCAAACGCGGCATCTTTGCCTGCGGTGGTGCCACCATCCGCCTCCAGCGTGAAATCGGCTGGGGCAATGCCCAGCGTTACCTTCTGACTGGCGATGAGTGGACCGCCGATCAGGCGTATCAGTGGGGGTTAATTCAGGAACTGGTGGAACCCGGCGAGCAGTTTAACGTTGCGTTGGAAATCGCTGAAAAAATTGCCAAGGCTGCACCGTTGGGTGTGCAAGGCAGTCTGAAATCCTCGAAGATCGCTGTCAGCGAGGGACAGGAGGCTGCGAAACAGCGTTTGTTCCCGGATCTGCAGCCGGTCATGGCCAGCGAGGACGTAAAAGAGGGAATCCAGTCTTTCCTGGAACGGCGCGAAGCTGTTTTTAAAGGCAAGTGACTTCTAAATTTCCTCGGGAAACACGGGCTCTAGGGGCTAAAAGAAGCTGGCGAATTCATCAGAATTATGGGCAGCCGACCGGAGTCTTCCTTCCGGGAGTGTGAGCAGCAGGGATGCTGCGATCAAGCCCCCATGGATGGGTTCACGGCGTCTCCCGGAAGGAAGACTCCGGTTGGCTGCATGCTCTATAACGTCAAGGCTTGGGGGCAAGACTTCAGGCGGCCTCGGAATTCCCGGGTTCGCGACGAGCCTTCGCTTCAGCCGCTACCTCCGCAGCATAATCCGAATACTTGGCCATCAGCTCCTCCTTCCGATCCGGATCCCAATTGATTTTACTCAGATCCCCCTCGTAATGATCAATCACCCGCTTATCCATGGTTTCATACCACCACTGGGGCAGGTACGCCGGCAAGAGCATCGAGGCATAACCACCGGGTAACTGTGGCGCCTTCTCGAAATGCCTCAGAGCCTGGAAGCTGCGCTGAGGGTGAGCGTGATGGTCTGAATGCCGCTGCAGTTGATACAGGAACAGATTGGTCACAATGTGATTGCTGTTCCAGCTGTGTTCCGGTTGGGTTCGCTCGTACTTGCCGTGCTTGTCCTTCTGGCGCAGCAGGCCATAGTGTTCAATGTAGTTCACGCTTTCCAGCAGGCTGGCACCGTATACCGCTTGCGCTGCGAGGAACGGAACCGCTCTCGGGCCGCAGGCCAGCGTCGTCGCACCAAAGAAGCCAGCGCTCATGGCCCAGCCCTGAAGAAGCTCGTTGTCCAGGCTCCAGAAACCCTTGCCTTTGCGAGCAAGCCTTGCCTTCTCGATCTTGATGGATGATTTGATACCGCCAAGCACCGTACGCGGCAGGAATTTCCAGAAACTCTCACCCATGCGGCTGCTGGCCGGATCCTCCGGCGTTGCCACCCGCTTGTGATGGCCGAAGTTATGCTCAACAACAAAGTGGGTGTAGCCAGTGGGCGCCAGGGCTGCCATCGCCAGCAACTTGTTCAGTCTGTTCGACTTGTGGCCGAGTTCGTGGGCCGTGTTGATGCCCACACCGTTGATGGCGCCGACCGTCAGCGTCAGTCCTACCTTGTCGTCCAGCGGTGTGCTTTTGCGGCTGGCAAGCCAGGCACCCATGAAAGTCATGGCGTACTGGGTGGGAATAAACGCCTTCACAATCCGGTCGTAGTACTTGTCCTGCTCCAGTGTCTTCACCGCGGATTCTGGAGGGTTGCTTTGATCCTCACCAATCGCACGGTCAAGGGCGGGAATGATTCCATGCACCAGAGCAGGGCCGGTCCAGGCCAGTGCTTTCAGTTTTCTCGGGGCCAGTGCGTAGCCGGTCAGCGCGGCAAGCCCGATTCCCGGCAGGGCGGGACCAAGCAGCCACATGTAGCGTTTCGGGTCTTTCCAGTTGCCATTGGCGTCTTCTTCGACAGGTGATGTGATCTGATGTGATTGCAGGTTGTCTTGGGTTTTGGCGTTCATTGTTTTCTCCCGTTCGGTGCTCGTACCTGCAATTTATGTCGGACAATCGAGCAATGCAACGGCCGTCCAGATTCAAAAACAACCTTGGCTCGAAATGACAAATGGCATTTCTTTGGCAGAAAGCGGGTTTCTGGGCCAGACTGATTTAGACAAGAAGAGCTTGATCACAAGGAAGAATCAGCCATGACTAACCCTTCTTCTGCTATTGCCTCATGCTCTGTCCAGGGGATGCTGCGTGAGTACCTATCCTCTGGCAGGCTTACCGAGGTGGTCTACCGCGACAGCGCGGGCCAGATCTGTCTTGTTCATGATGTGATCCGCGATCTCTTTAGCCGGGCCGGTCAGGATTTTCTGCTGCTCGGGCGCGGCACCATGCTCCCGTTTGATCACGTCATTACCATCAATGGCCAGGTGCTCTCCGAAAACGCTGGTTAACGAAAGGGTAATCGCCCGGTAATTGCTTCGATGTCTGCCCCGGCCGTAATCTGTGCGCCGTTGTAAATACTTACCAACAGAGGGATATGGTATGAACAAGCTCACACTGAGTGCGCTTCTGATGTTTCTTACACTCGGCCTGGCTGCCTGCAGCTCCGAAGACAACGAAGGGGTGGATGTTGAGCAGGCTGCGGATAACGCCGGAGATATAATGGAGGACGCGGCCGATTCCACCGAGGAAACCGTGGAAGAAGCGACCGGACAGGATGAAAGTGCCATGGGCGAGTTAGAGGAAGGCGCCGAGGAAGCCGGTGAAGCCATGGCCGATGCCGCCGAGGAAACGGGTGATGCAATTGAAGAAAGTCACGAGGAAATGACTCAATAATAAGAGAGGTTGTCGCCGCTTAGGCAGTTTGGCCAGCGTCTTTTGCTGGCCAAACTGGGCGGTCAATGAACGATGTTGTTCGATTAAATTGCGATTTCTCCACCGTCCTCGCGGTATATGACGATAGTGGCCGAGCGGGGGCGATTGTCTGCCTCACCGAAGGCTGTAGCGTCACCGGAAGTTGCCGGCCAAGTGCTCACGTTTCGGTTGAAATCTTCTTCTGAACCGCCCTCTCCTGGGTGCTGAATATTGATAAAAAGCGAGCGGGCATCAGCAGTCATACTGATTCCTGTGATCTCACAGCCATTTGGTCCGACCAGAAAGCGCTTCAATTGAACAGCCTCTGCATTTCCGCCGACAAAAGTCTGGATAGACTCCTGGCCATTGCCGTCAGAGGTCGTGACTGTGACGCTTTCACCATCGCCAACTTCTCCCGGAATAGCCACCAGCATCTGATTATTGGTTTTGCCGCGGATACCTGATGAGCCATCGTCGGTCTGAATCCAAATGACGCCACGGGGGTCAATGAACAGCCCGTCCGGACTGGAGAATTCGTTATCTGCTGTCAAGCCGGATACGTTGTAATCAGAGGACGCGTCTGCGCTGGAGCCGAACAGGAAAATGTCCCATTCAAATGAAGTTGCTGCATGATCGCCAGCTTCCTCGCGCCAGCGGATTATATGACCGTTTGAGTTAACTGCGCGAGGATTGGCGCCGTCCAGATCTGTAGAAGGTCGATTGCTGGAATTGCCATTGGTCAGGGTCAGATAAACGTCGCCAGTGTTAGGGTGCACCGTTGCCCATTCTGGCCGATCCATAGGCGTTGCGCCTACCACATCGGCCGCCAGGCGAGCACTTGCAAGAACCTCTGCGTCAGAGGCAAAGTTGTACTGGTAGACCGTTCCATTATCATCGTATGAATGCGTGCCAGCCAGATCCATGTTGGCAGTAGATAGCGCTTTCCAGGCGCCAGTGCCATCGTCATTGAATACTGCGACGTAAAGCGTACCTTCATCCAGGTACTTGTCTCCTGCAGAAAGCCCGCCGTTACGATCCGCCTCTGACCAGGCAGCCTTTGATACAAATTTGTACATATACTCACGCCGAGAGTCATCGCCGGTGTAGATAACGATGGGAGCACCTTCTTGCACCGGAGCAACCCAAGCTCCTTCGTGGGAGAATCGACCAAAGCCGGTGCGTACTCTCGGCTTTTGAGTAGGGCGGAATGGATCAACTTCGGTTACGTAGCCGTGCAGGTTCGGCTCATGGCGGAAGTCCTCTAGGGCGGTGGCGCCGGAGGTCTCGACACCAAAACGCTTATACTGATCTCCCGGCACTCTATCCCACTGCCGATATGACCAACCAGCGCCTTCTATTCCGTAACGTGCAAGCCAGCCTCGGTGTTTTTCGGAGAGGTTGTCAACGTTGCCCACCTGGAAATAGGCGTACCAGTTTTCCTCGGCGGCCAGGTAAGTTCCCCAAGGAGTATAGCCGTTTGCACAATTGTTCATAGTACCGTAACGAGTGGTGCCTGTAGGCGTCAGTTTGGTTTTGACGAAATCTTCGCCAGCAACCGGACCACGCATATCCATTTCAGTGAAGACGGTGAGACGGCGATTGTAGGGAGAGTCGAGAACAACGGACCATTTGCCGTTGTCCTTTCGAATTTCGACGCAAGACACGCCATGGCCATTCATCTCACGATCAACGATTTTCTTCAGTTCTTGGAGGTTGTTAGCGGCGATGGCATCTTCTTTGGCGGTTGGGGTCTCGTGTAAAGTGGCGTCTTCCAAGTTTTCATGGTTCAGCACTAGAATGCCACGGTCTGATGACTCTGGGTCATATTTGCCGCTGGAATCCATGCCAAAGAAATGCATGCCGTCATGCTCATCGCCGGAGCGGCTATCGTAATCCACGTCAGTGCCATCATTCTTGAAATCTGCGAGTCCGGAAAAAAGCGGATCGCCTTTAGCGTAGAGCACGTCAGCTTTGTAACCAGCTGGAAGAATAACTCGGTCTTCGATTCCTCCGGCCAGCGCTTTAAAGTCGAGTTGCTCGGGGTTCATTGTAACTGCGGTAGATGGAGTTGTAGATGTGCCTGAACTGCTGCTTCCGCCGCAACCTGTCAGAGCCAAGGAGCCAAGGAGCCAAGGACGCCAACGGTGGCTGCTGATGCGGTTCCGGTAAGCAGGCGGCGACGAGAAAGGCGTGTTTTGACGATATCATCGAATGGGCGGTTACCGCTTCTGTTACTGTCTTCTACTGGGTGATGTCCCATTTTTCTCTCCTTGTTTAACGACTTGATCGCAAATGAAATGCTTGGATTTTCCGGCCGTTTCGTTTAAGCCGGATAGACCAAAAGTGTCGTTAAATTTGATGACAGATTGGGTTCATCACCGTGACAGAACTGAGAACAAATTATTGCAGTGCATGAACTGCGGCGAGTGTCGTCGATTGAAATTGATAAAGAAAATTCAAGCCCAGCCGATGAGCATGATAAATACACTAAAGTATCAGTTATTAACTCACGTCAATTCTTTAGTCTCCACAATGGCCTTTAATAACAAAATGTTTGCAGAAGCAACGAAAAAGAAGAGGTTTCTATGGGCTTACTGGATCGGGCTTCACTTCTATGGGGGTTGGCGGTTGCCGTTGTTCTTGCAGTCGTCTCTGCAGTGGTGGCACCTTTGTTAGGCCTGGAACCTGCGTCGATTCTGATCGGGCTCGTCGTCGGCCTGGTGACTGCTGGCGGCTTCCTCATTGTCAGGGTGTTGGAGCCAACGGAGCGGGGCCTTCAGGCTCTGAATGACGGCACTCTGGCCGCCGATCATCCGCTGCAGGCTCAATGCCGCCAATTGCTTGCCGAGGCCAGGGCGGGGCGCGCTTTGGTGAAAACTCTGTCTGGGAGCGCTGATAAGAACGCTATCTCTGCGGCCCAGGTGTCTTTTGCCGCCGACCAACTGAAGCTCCGGCTGGACCGCCAGGTTGAAGAGACCGCGCAAATGGCCGATTACGCCGGCCAGATCACCGAGACTGTTCGGGAATCCTCGGAACAGGCGACCGATGCAGCCACCATGGCGCTGCAGAACAAGCAGGTGAGTACCGAGGGTCGTGAAGCCCTGATGTCGGCCATCGGGAGCGTGCGGGCTGTGCACGAGCAGTCCGGGGAAAACCTCCGGCTGATCCAGGAACTGAACGAAAAGTCCAACAAGATCCAGGGTGTGACTACCACGATTCAGGGCATTGCCGAGCAGACCAACCTGCTTGCACTCAATGCCGCCATCGAAGCGGCCAGGGCAGGTGACCAGGGTCGCGGGTTTGCAGTGGTGGCCGATGAAGTGCGCCAACTGGCGGGGCGAACCGCTCAGGCAACGGGAGAAGTGGCGGAAACCCTCGAGGAAATACGGTCCGATACCACACTGATTGTATCCCGCATTGAAGATCTTGCCCGCAGCATTGAGGAGGGCCTGACGTCTGTGGAAAGCGTGGGTGAGCGTCTGGAACAGATCAGCGAACAATCTGATCGGGTCCAGCAGCAGGTTGCCCGGATAGCCGAAATAGATCAGAACAACGAGCAGAGTCTGGCCCAGGTGTTCTCCGCCATTGAAACGGTGCGTGACCAGATTTCCGAGAGCGATACCAGCGTTTCCTCGCTGGCGGAGCAGGCTGCTACTTTGATGGAGCTTGCGGAAAAAGCCAATGCTTCATTTGCCCTGAACAGCGAAGCCAGTTATCACCGGCCGTTCTTCGATCAGGCCAGAGCGGGCGCTGACCAGATCGGCCAGATGTTCGAGCAGGCAATCCGGGATGGCAAGCTCTCAGAAAGCGCGCTGTTCGACAAGAGCCGGACTCCCATCCCGAACACGCACCCGCCAAAGTACTCAAGCAGCTTTGACAAATTTACCGATCAATACCTGCCGACCATCCAGGAGCAGGTGAAAAACGCCCATGAGGCCATTGTCTTTGCCATAGCCGCTGCGCCTGACGGGTATGTACCGACCCACAACAGGGATTTCGCCCACGCACCGACCGGAGATCCGAAGGTGGATCTGGTCAAGAGCCGGAGCAAGCGGCTGTTCAACGACCGAACGGGCATTCGTTGTGGCACGCACACCGAGAACATGCTTTTGCAAACCTATCGCAGGGATACCGGCGAAATCATGCATGATCTCTCCGTACCTATTTATGTGAATGGCAAGCATTGGGGCGGTTTCCGCCTGGGCTACCGTCCGGACAATCACTGACCGCGGCGGGATTTTCGGCCACGGGGGCTGTGGTAGACTCCGATTAATAGATCAATAGGAGACTTGTCTTGGCTGAACCGGAGTTTATTCCTGCCGACACGGACCCCGCCTCCCGCCGAAGTGATCCGGCGCGTAACCTGGCGGTGGTGGTCTACATCCTTCAGGCGCTGTCGTTTTTCGTAGGAGGCATTACCGGTCTGGTGGGCGTGATCATCAATTACGTCAAACTGGACGACGTCCGTAATACCTGGGTGGAGCGGCACTTCCGCTGGCAGATTCGCACCTTCTGGATCGGCCTGCTCTGGACCGTGATTGGCATAGTGACCACGCCGATCATCATCGGATGGTTTATTCTCCTTGGTATTTCTATCTGGATCATCTACCGGATCGTGAAAGGGGCTCTGGCCCTGAATGACGGCAAGGCGCCCTCCTGAACGGGCGACCGTTATCAGTCTTCGGTCACTTCCTTCAGCCCCATGGCACTGAACATCCCAGCCAGCCCCATCAGGCCCAGAACGATGATGACCGCCACTTCTGAGATCATTGACACGAGGGCGGTGAGGCCGCCGGTAACAAGCAGCAGAACACCGATGACCGTGTTGCTCACCGCCGTGTAATCGGTACGCTTGTTGCCCCCTGCCATGTCCACCAGATAGGTTTTACGCCCCAGCCTGACGCCCGCATGGGCAATGCTCAGTACGAAAAACGCAATCGGGTAAAACCAGACGCTGCCGATTTCCGTCCCGATAAACAGCGCGGTGAAGCCGACGATCAGGCACACACCGCTGGCCATTGCCGCCCCACGGATCATGACTCTCCGACTGGAGGTGTCTGCAGCCCAGCCCCAGAAGCTGGCACTGAGCGAGCTGGCGAGGCTGCTGGCCAGCAGGAAAACGCCCAACATCCAGCCAATGTCGGATTCTTTCTGTGCCAGTACGACCAAATAGGGTGAAGCCAGTGCCGAGCTGAGCAGCAGGGCCCGGGTAATCACGAAGTTCCGGAACGGAACGTCATCCCGGAGCAGGGACAGGCTTCGAAATGCCTCGTTGATGGCATTTCCGCCGCCACCGGTTTCACCGTCGTATTCTTCCACTCCGGCAAACAGCAGGCCGGCGATCACCCAGAGTGCCGCGGCCAGAAGTAATAATACGGTGTAAAAGGCGAGGGTGGGGTCGCCGCGTTCCCAGAACAGCAGCGCGGTCAACACAACGGTGGCGGTGCCGCCAATGGTGGAGGCGAGCCCGCCGAGCCTTCCCCGGCGGGTTTTCGGGATGCATTTGCCCTGTACATCTTTCATGGATACGGAGCAGAATCCACGGGCGAGGGAAAATACAATGAGGGCTGCAATGATCCCGGAACCTGCGGCATACCCCTCGAAAAACCAGATGCTGGCCGCCATGGCCACAACACTGGCGGCCTGTCCGAAGCTTCCAAGAGTCCAGAACCACTTGCGAACAGGTTTGCGGCGGACCCAGGCCGCAATGACCATCTGTGGGACGAGGGAACCGGATTCCCGGATCGGCACCAGCCAGGCCACCAGCGCGGGTGCACCAATGGCGTTCATCAACCAGGCCAATACGGTTTTGGGACTGATCAGCAGGTCGCCCAGTTTGGTCAGGACGTTGCTGGCAAGAATCAGAAAGAAATTGCGCGGCACTTCGCGACAGGCGTCATCGGAGATGTCGGTACAGACCCGTGCATCCTCTTCGTTGGCAATCAGGCCATAAAGTTGTTCGATGGTGTCCTTTCTGCTCTCAGGCAAACCGCTATCCTCCGGAAAATGTGTCGAAAGGATACCAGTGTGGCGCGGTATCCTTAAGTCCGGATTACGGCAACTGCGAGCGATCAGACCAGATGGTGGTCCCAGTGAACGGATAGATCTGCGAGTTCTCTGGCGGGTTTGCCGGCGCCGAGCCGGATAAGTTTTCCCCGTCCGGAGGAAACAAGAAAATCCCCTCCGGCAAGGGTCTGGATGCCCGCGCAATCGGCGATGTGCGCGCGGCTGACCAGCTCACCGGTCTTGCCCCGAAAGATAATGGCCGTTCCACCAATCGGCGAAGCCGCAGCCACGAGGTCGTTTTCCGGATGCGCAACCACGCTGGAGATGTAGTTGGCCAACGCTGTCCGGGTATCCTCATCGAACCGGTATTCCCGCAAAGTTCCCTCTTCAAGACGTGCCAACAAAGGCGGCGTTTCGTAGAGTGGGCCCTGGTGCTGATAGGCCACATACACGCGGCCATCGCCGCTGACGCTGACATGGCGGGCGCTTTGCTGGTGGTGGGGCGGCCTGAAACGGCCAACGATTTTGCCGGAGTGACGATTCATAAGTACCAGGGCTGGATCCATGGTGTCCAGATTCAGTTTCATGCGGTCGTAATCCGGGTGAGTGAGGATGCCTCCGAGACCGATCACCAGGGTTTCGCCGTCGGGGTGCAAGGTCAGCTCATGGGGGCCGATTCCCGCCAGATCAAAGGTTTTTGTCCGCCGATAACCCTTTTCGGCATCGTAGACTGCGATGATCCCCGCGCCCTGATCGTACCGGCTGGCGGTGACGTAGAGGCGTCGGCCATCGGTCGAGAACACACCGTGGCCAACAAAGTGTTCGCCCGGCTCGGCTGAAATATGGTGTTTCCGGGCACCTGTAGTGCTATCGAAAACGTAGAATGACCAACCCGGGCGGCGCTCGAAAAACAGGGTCTCTTGCTGGTGCGGTCGGTTGCAGCCGCTATGGCAGCGGGAATCGACAGGCGCCTGCCACACTATCCGGCCGTTGCGGTTGAATGCGCTGACTCCAAAACTGCCATCCGGGAACCCGACGGCGCCGGCATAGCCATCAGGTTGGACTGACGCTTTTCGGGGCAGCAGGGAACAGCCGGTCAGGCCCACGGCAACGCTGCCGGCAATGGACACCTTGAGAAGGGCTCTCCGGTTCAAAAGCATAGGATCAGCTTCCTCAGTCGCCATCGCTCGAGTTGAAGCCTCGTACTACGCCAAGTGCCACTGCCGCCTGGTCATTCACCAGCGTGGTCAACTGGGAAATATCAACGTAAAGGCTCTGCAGAGCCCGGAACTGGTCTTCTTCTTTCAAAGCCGTTGCCAGGGGTAGGTGGGCACCGGGAAAGTTCTGCTGAACCTCGTTGAATTGTTTGCGAATGCGGTCTGCCAGGTCGGACGCCCCCTTTGCTTCCAGCGAAATTTCGAGCCCTGGTAAAAAGTACCGGTTCAGGCCGTCGACAGTCGCCGCGACAGTCTGCAGGCTTTTGCCGCTGCGCCAGGCGTCCGCGATGTAAGGGGTGCGTTTGTTAATGCCGCGAAGTCCCATGGGTTGGGCCAGCCTTCTTTCTTCCAGAATTTCCAGTGTTGCCATACCCGCTCGGATAGTGGTGTCGAAGTACTGCTCGGTCTCCAGATAGTGCGGTCTGAAAGCCTGCCAGCCAGCCATCAATGCGTCACTGTTGCTTTTCACGTGTCCCGCGACGTTCGTTAGCAGCTCGCAGGTCCGGGCGACTGGGAGTGAAGTTTCCCCGGCATTGAACTCTTGGTCGAACAGCAGATATTCGATCATCGGGAAGCCTTGCACAGCGACACCGGACTGATTGATCACGCTCGGGGTGATCGGTTCGTCGTTTCCGATCAGGTAAGCCGCTTTCCGTGCGATCAGATTCTTCGGATCCGGCCAGAACTGGAACTGCCAGGAAAGGTTGTTGTTTTCGACCGGGCCGAAATCGACTAAGCGCACCTTCTGCCAGGCCAGGAAGGCATTCAGCCAGGCGGCTTCCACGTGTTCCCGGCTTCCCTCGGCTGGATTCTGGCAGTAGTCACGGGCGGATTCAGCCAGCTCTCCCGCTTCTGTGGTCAACGATTGATAGCCGGTCGCAATGCCTTCATACCACTGCTGGCGGGCCTGGATGTTGGCATCGCTTGCCCACGCCAGGGGCGAGGTTAGTGTCAGGATAGATGTGCACAGCAGTCTGGTGATCCCTTGCATGGCTGATCCTCAGAGTGAATTCAGGAAATCGATCAGAGCGGATCGATCTTCGGGCGACATCTGGCGGTATCGGTCGGCGGCCGCCTGAGCCTCGCCACCGTGCCAGAGCACGGCTTCTTCCAGAGTTCGGGCGCGGCCGTCGTGCAGGAACCCGGCTTGCGGATTCACCACTTGGGCCAGGCCAATGCCCCAGAGCGGCGGGGTTCGCCATTCATTGCCATTGGCCAGGAATTCATCGCGGCCGTCGGCCAGGGCAGGACCCATGTCGTGCAGCAACAGATCCGAATAGGGCCAGATAGTCTGATTGCTAAGGTCCGGGCGATCGGCAACCTCGCCGGTCTGATGTCTCGGCGTATGGCAGCCAGCGCAGCCACTTTCGTTGAACAGCCTTGCTCCCTGCCGGACGGATTCAGACTCAATATCTCGACGCGCGGGTATTGCCAGACTCTTGGCGTAGAAGGTCACGAAGTTGGCGACCTTGTCGCTTACTTCCGGTTCACCGCCATGGGTAAACCACTCACAATTCTGCTCGGGCATGCAGTCGGTTTTAGGTTTCAGAGTAGAGGTCAGTCCCATATCTCCGGCGAACGCACCCATGCTTTGCTGGTGGACATCGGGCTCGGCTGCCTTCCAGCCGAATCGACCGGGCACTGTCTGTTCCGTTGCCAGATCCCAGACCTGGTTAAGCTTTCCGGAGATGCCGTTTCCGTCCGCATCATCAGTGTCTTGGAGGGCTTGCAAATCTTCGATGGGGATGGCTTCCAGCAGACCCATTCCGATCATCTGCGGTGCTACCCGGGGCGATACCAGAAGGTCCTCGGGCAGTGGCCCATAATTTGGGTTCTCAATGCGGTACACGGGCTTGCGCAGTTCCACCACCGTCCCATCCGCGAGTGTTTCCTTCACTGGCGTCCATTCGACGATCAAATCAGCCTCTGGTTTGGCTGCAGGAAGCGCGGCTGTCTGGAGCTGGCTGCCATATACTGGCGCCGGTTTAAAACCGTGTTTGCGCAGAATGTCCGCGTCCAGCTCCGGATCAGCAGGGACTGCCAGTCTCAAAAACAGGGAGACCGGCGGCTCGTCGACACCGGGTGGGTGTCCGCGACCATCCTTGATATGACATCCCTGGCAGGAGTTGGTATTGAACAGCGGGCCCAGGCCGTCACGGGCGTCAGTGCTTGCCGGGGCTTCGACCCAGGGGTTCCGGAAGAAACTGTTGCCGACACTGAAGTCCAGACGTTTGGTCATGGACAGATTGCCCTGGGGAAGCGAGTAGGCATTGGTGTCTGACTGTTGTACGGTGCCCTCACCACCAGAGGCCGGAGATGTCTGGATCGGATAGCCCTCGTGAGTCTGGGCACAAACGTGGGCGCTGGCGATCGCCAGCGCCCCGATTAAGGCAAGCGGTTTCATCATGCTCAGAACGCGTGGCCGGCATCATCGGGAGACAGGGCTTCAATGCCCAGGTCGCGCGCAGCCTGCTCAATGGAACCGGTCTGTGCGACCAGCGCCATGATAGCGCCGTTGACGATACGAGTGCCCTCGGCATTCCCGGGTGCAATCATGGTGTCAAAAGCCATGGGATTTTCGCTGCTCTCCGCGCGGGCCTTCATTAGCGCCAGGGCTTCCATGGAGGCGTCCAGCTGGTTGTTAAGACGGGCGTCCAGCTCTGGGTCGCTCTGCTGAACCAGATCAGACAGGGAAGGGCCGGTCACCAGGCTGCCATCCACGCGACGATAGGTACCCGTGTAGACGTTCTGGATACCCTGGCCGTTGTAGTAGTGCGAATTGTGGGTATTGTCGCTGAAGCAGTCGTGCTCGTCCTCATAGGAGTTGGCTTCCAGAGCAACCTTCATTCGCTCGCCGGCCAGCTCGCCCAGAGACAGTGAACCCATGCCGAACAGCATTTTCTGAACACCCTGATTGGCGTCTGCAGCGGTCAATTGCGCCCGGTAGTTGTCACTGGCGCCCGGCGCCCACTGGGCCACCATCCACTCGAGGTCGGATACCAGAAGGTCTGTTACCGCATCCAGGTATTCGCCACGACGCTCACAATTGCCATTGGTGCAATCAGCGCCCTTCGCGTAATCCGTGACCGGACGCTCACCGGCGCCGCTTTCAAAACCGTGGAGATCCTGACCCCAAAGCAGGAATTCAACCGCGTGGTAGCCGGTAGCAACGTTGGCTTCAGAGCCGCCAACTTCGTTCAGATCTGCGAGCAGTGCAGGGGAAAGAGATGCCACATTCAGTGTCTCACCACCCACATTGATCCTGTTGCTTGCGATGATGTTTGCGGTGGCACCGGCGTTGCCCAGCTCGTGCTGGTACCCGTCTGCCTTCACATAATCGATCAGGCCTTCATCAAGCGGCCAGGCGTTCAGCTGGCCTTCCCAGTCATCGACAATAGCATTGCCGAACCGGAACACTTCTGTTTGCTGATAAGGAACCCTAGCTGCCAGCCAGGCTTCTTTTGCGGTCGCCAGATTGGCTTCGGTCGGATTGGCGATCAAGCGGTCAGTTGCTTCGTCCAGCGCGCGGGCGGTGATCAGGGCATCTTCGTAGTTGGCATGAGCCAGATCGGCGTAGTGATCGACCACTGAGTCTTTGGTTGCTGGCTGATAGTCCTTGGTGGACCAGGGATGATTAGCGCAGCCTGCAGTGAGCAGAGCGGTTACTGTCAATGCCAGGGGTGCTGGACGAAACATGGGCGTCATTCCTTTTCCCAAGTTCTGTTAATAGTAGTAATAATGAGAAATATTCGCGTTAAATATTATGAGTTCCGTTTTATCGAAACGCAAGCGGGAAACGGACTCGATCGATCAGGTTTGACGATTGTGCTCTTGCCCCGGGCAACCGTGATCGGGCTTAATGGCCCCGTCACCAGGGAGCTATTCTTGTATGTTGAGTTATTTGCACGCCTTCCACGCCGGCAATTTCGCCGATGTCCAGAAACATGGAGCCCTGGCACTGGTCCAGACCATGATGCGGGCGAGGGCCTCCGGTATTGCCTGTTTCGATACCCATGCCGGCAGTGCCATATACGACCTGCGAAGTGAGCGGGCCCGCAAGACTGGAGAAGCCGACCACGGAGTTCAGAGACTTTGGGGCGCCAGAGATCGGTTGCTGTCCGGGGACTGGAAGCCGTTTCTGGACGTGCTGAAAGGATTCAATGCCGGCGGTGGTGAACTGTCCGTTTACCCCGGTTCTCCTGCGTGGTTTCAGCATTTTCTACGGGATGGAGATGCGCTGACGCTGTTTGAACTGCATCCATCTGAGGGCGAGCAACTGGCGGACTGGGCTTCCGAGGCTCCGATTCGGGTGCTCAGACAGGACGGCCTGGCAGGTCTGCTAAGACAGTTGCCTCCCAGACAGCCGCGCCTGCTGACGCTGATTGATCCCTCTTACGAGGTCAAAACCGACTACATTGAAGTGGCGCACACTTTGGGGAAAGCATGGCATAAGTGCCGTCATGGCATTTTTCTTGTCTGGTACCCGATACTGACCAGTGGCCTGCAGGAACAGTTGAAAGATGCGGTCAGGGGCACTGATGCGCGCAAGATACTCTGCAGTGAGGTGCATCTGAATAATCCGCCGGAGCGAGGTATGGTCGGATCGGGCATGCTGGTGGTAAACCCACCCTGGGGTTTTGACTCCCGGTTTGCCGCAATGATGAGCGATGTTGCCGGGTCGGACGTTTTGAATTTGTCTCACGATATTGGTTGGCTGGTTCCTGAGTAATTGAAAGGACGGCAAGCAAGGGAGCAACGAGGTTGAAGGATAAGCCAGTAAACAAGGCAGGATCCGTGTGGATGCCCGGCGGCCTGATTCCGGTTGAGCAGTGGAAAGTGCCTGAAACGTCCGTGAGACGTTCACTCAAAGATGCGTTGCGCCATGCCCTGGCCCAGATTCGGGCGGGCGTGGTTGCAGAAAAGGAAGTGTTTGAAAGCCTCGATAACCTTCCCGAACTTTCAGCCGCCCGGCTCGAATCCTTTGCACCCCGGCCAGATCCAAGCGTGCTGGCGGAAGTGCTCTCAAGGGCCCTTGAAGAGCTTGGGCTAAACCATGATTCCGGCAAGAGAGTTGCGTTACTGGTGGCTCCACCGTTCTCAGGTATTCGTTCTGCCCTTGAGTGTTTTCCCGAGCTTGAATTGCAGCAAGAGGGCGAGGCGGGCCGGTGGTCGCTGATCCTGCCACCCGAGAATCTGCTTCTTGATGAACAGGGCGCCAGGGAGTGGTGGGACACGCAGGATCTTTCCAGGCCGTGGGTGATTCCGGAACTGGCTGATTTCTGGCTGCGCCATCTGTCCGGACTGGCTCTGGTTCGGGAATTACTCCGTCGGGTTGCCGCGGGAGGCACTGCTCCTGGCGCTATTGGTTGCTCGAGCTGGTGTTGGCAATTCTGGTCCTCTTACTTCAGGGATGCGCACTTTTCGCCGATGACACCTGCGCCGATGGCAGCAGTCGAACTTGGTGAATGGTTTGAATCCCTTGCTGCCGGTGATAGTGATTACTCAATCACGGCCCGAATGGCAGACGATGGCCTATGGGTATTGCCGATGACGGAAGGAAATGACGGGAAAAAGCGCAAACACAGTGGCTTTCTCCGGGATCTCGCCTCAGTAGCAAGAGGTAATCCCGGTGTTGCGCTGGCTATATGGCGACGCGCGCTGAGAGACCGCCCTGAAGAAGAGGCGGGCACGGAGGAATCCGGCCCGGGTTCTTCAGACGGCGGTTCAGTCACCCGGGCCTGGGTTATCCCTTTTGATCAACTGGGTTTGCCAGCGGTCCCCCAGAGCCAGGGCGACAACATTGGCCTGCTATTGCACGCCCTGCTGTTGCACGATGGACTGGACGCCTCTCATCTGCAGTTGGTAACAGGGGTCGCGGAACATGAGGCAGGGTTTGTGCTGGCACGTCTGGCCCGCGCGGATCTGATTGAGCAGCAGTCATCTGGTGGTCGCTGGCAAGTCACCGCTCAGGGATACCCCTCGATTCGTCGGCATTTGCAGAGCTGGGGATTTCCGGTCGACACTTTCTAGGAGATGAGTGATGGGTGATCTTGGCATTCGGGAGGCGTTTTCAGCGATCACGTCGGAAGCGTTGCTGGAATCGTTGATGGTTGTGCTGCTGGCGACGGGCCTGATCATCGTAATACAGAAGCTGTTTCCGAGAATCGCAGTGAAACTCGGGGGCAAGCCCCGGTTTTATATCCTGGCGTCGGTGCCCTTGCTGCGATTGATCATTATCGTGGTGACCATCATCGTTGTGGTTCCGATCCTGGTGGAACCTTCGTTCGAGAACATGGTTGCCATTTTCGGAGCCCTGGGACTGGCTCTCGGGTTTGCCTTCAAGGATTACGCGAACAGCCTGATTGCCGGAATCGTAACCCTCTACGAAATGCCGTATCGGCCCGGCGACTGGATCGAGGTGGACGGGCAGTACGGAGAGGTCCGTTCGATTGGCACCAGAGCCGCGGAACTTGTTACGCCGGATGATACCGTGGTGGTGATACCCCACGGCAAACTCTGGGCGTCCCTCATTGCCAACGCCAACAACGGAACGGATAACCTGATGTGCGTGGCGGAGTTCAACCTTGAACCCCACCATGACGTCAGCCGGGTTATGGCGCTCTTGCGGGATGTGGCCTACACCTGTCCTCTTACCCGCACGTTCCGGCCTGTCGTGGTGGTGGTCTCCAACAAACCCTGGGGCATGTGTTATCGGCTGAAGGCATACCCGATCGAGTTGAAGGATCAGTTCCGGTTTATTTCCGAGCTCACTGCAAAGGGCGCAAGTGCGTTGGCTTCAGAGGGCGTCAGGTTTGTCTCAGTCCCCGTCACCGGAAACCTCTGAGCTTTGCTTGCGGGTTTCCGTTTGCTCAATCAATTGATTCAACCTGCCGAGAATACGCTGCCCGCTTTCACCGGTGCGCTCGAGGTAAATGTCACGCACCGGCATGCTGGCTTCCCGAAACGCCTCGCGTTCTGAATCGGTCAGGCGGACCACTTTCATGTGGCCCCCTTCCAGCATCTGCTCGAGCCGGGTCTGATTTAGCTCCTCCTGAGTCTCCCAGGCGATCTGCGCGACGTCCTTGAGTCCGTTGTCGAGCCATTGTTGCTGGTTTTCGGGCAAGGCGTCGTACCACTCAAGATTCGAGACCACTGAAGCGACGAACTGGGCCGGTCGCGCCAGGGTCATGGTGGTCTGCACTTCGTAGAAATCCATTTCCTCGATGGCGAAAACCGGATTGCTCTGGCCATCGATCTTGCGCAGCTGCAGGTCACTGTATACCTGGGAATAGGGGATCTGGCTGGGCTCGGCACCATAGGCCCGGAAGGTTTCTTCCGCCATGTCGGAGGTCATGGTTCGGATTCGCTGTCCGGTGAAGTCTTCCGGCGACCGCAGCGCCTTGTTAGCTGTCCAGGCCATCCAGCCTTCAGGCACGAAACCCAGCAGTTTCATGTTCTGGTTGGCATAGGGCGATTCAAACAATTCGAGCAATTCTGCGCTGGCCAGAATCTCTCGTGTAACGTCGGCGTCGTCCGGAAGAACATAGTGCAGCGTGAAGAGACCGACTTCAGGGATGGTGTTGGCAAGATGCCCGGGGGAGGCGAACGCCAGGCTTATGGAACCATTGCGAACCAGTTCAGTAAGCTGTGCCGAGGTTCCCAGAGAACCGTAGGGAAAAATATCGATTTCAATCCTGCCGTCGGAACGCTCCTCAATCCGTTCCTTCAACGCTTCGGCATAAGCATGCTGAACGCTACCCTCGATCTCCTCAAGGGCAAAACGCCAGGTAACCGGGTAATCGGGGGTTTCCGGGACATCGGCGGTCTCGTCCTCACCGCTGGTCTGGCTGTCTGAACAACCGGTCAGTGCAATGGCCAATGCCAGGCTCAATGGCCAGAACCTGAAACGGACGGTGGGCATAACGGGAACTCCAGTTTTCTCGATCCTTGGTTGATATTGCCATACAAGGTAACACAAGAATGCGCACTGCCGTGGGTTACGGGGTTGGATTGAATTACACTGTCGACCCAGACGATCAAGTGCATATAGGAGACAGTTCATGGAGTTTCAGTGTTGGGCAGGAGGCCGGGAATGACAAACCAGAAGCAGGCGATGCTCTATGGCCTTGGCACGGTGCTGTTGTGGTCTACCGTGGCAACCGCGTTCAAGCTCTCGCTCAGAGAGCTCGCGCCCGTTCAGATGCTGCTGATTGCGTGCAGTGCGTCGGTGGTTGTGATGGCCGTCATCCTGATGCTTCAGGGGCGCTGGCACCTGGTGTTCTCGCTCAGTCGCAAACAGTATGCCCAGTCTTTTGGCATGGGGCTGATCAATCCCTGTCTGTACTATTTCCTGTTGTTCGGTGCCTTTGACCGACTGCCCGCCCAGGAAGCGCAACCGCTGAACTACACCTGGGCTCTGGTGCTGGCCTATATGTCGGTACCCTTTCTGGGGCACCGGCTACGCAAACTGGATATTGTCGCGGGCCTGATCTGTTATGCCGGGGTCGTGGTGATTGCCACCCGCGGGGCTGTCACTTCGCTGAGCTTCGAGGATCCACTTGGCGTTTCTCTCGCCCTCGGAAGCACAGTGGTCTGGGCGTCCTACTGGATTATCGCCACACGGGATACCCGGGATCCGGTGGTTGGCCTGTTCCTGAATTTCCTATGTGGATTGCCGGTGATTCTGCTCATTTGCTGGTGGACAGAGGGGCTCAGTTTTGCCCCGGGCACGTCGCTGGTTGCAGCGCTCTATGTAGGCGTGTTCGAGATGGGTATCGCTTTCGTGCTCTGGTCCTATGCCATGAAAAAAGCGGAGAATACTTCGAAAGTCAGCAACCTGATTTTTATCTCTCCGTTCCTTTCGCTGGTGTTCATCTACTTTATTCTGGGCGAGCATATCCTGCCCTCCACATACATTGGCCTGGTTCTGATCATGATGGGGCTATGGATTCAGCAGAAAAAAGTGAAGGATCGGGAAGAGGCCCTGAACCTTGGCTGACTGGTTTGTCTACATGGTTCGAACCGCCAGAGGTTCGCTCTATACCGGCATAACCACTGACGTTGAGCGGCGGTTCAATGAACATCAGGGAGGCGCTCCCCGGGGCGCGCGTAGTCTGAGGGGGAAGGGGCCACTGGAACTGGTGTTCAGCGCGCCAGCCGGAGACAGAAGCCGGGCTTCACGGTTGGAGTGGCGCATCAAACAATGGCCCCGGCCCAGGAAAGAGGCCCTGGCCCGGGGCGAGCTCAGTCTGCCAGATGACGTTTGATGTGTTCGCCTGCGGTTTCCAGCGCGGCAGTGGCTCGATCCAGCTGACCACTGTGTACCTGGAAAACGTGCCAAAGACTGTTATAGACCTCAAGGCGGGTTTCCACATCGTTCCGGCTTGCGGCCTCGGCGAGCCGTTCGGCGTCGTTCAGCAGGATTTCCTGGCTGCCTACCTGGATCAACAGGGGTGGCAGGCCGCTTAAATCCCCGAAGATCGGCGAGATCAACGGGTTGGTAAGGGGTTCCTTTCCGGCGTAAAGCCTGGCGGCCTTGCTGGTCCAGCTGGCCTGAAGTACCGGCTCAATTTCCGGCGCATAAAGCTGCTCCTGGGTGAGGTCTATCCAGGGTGAAAACGCCGTCAGCGATGCCGGAAGCTGCAGGCCCTTATCGCGCAGTCGCATCGCCAGGGCAACAGAGAGCCCCCCGCCAGCGGAATCGCCGGCGACGGCAATCTGGTCCGGTTTCAGGCCAGCCTCCAGAAGCCCGTTCCAGCAGGCTTCGGCATCATCCAGCGCAGCGGGAAACGGAAACTCGGGCGCCAGCCGGTAATCCGGCGTAACGATGGCGCAGCCGGTTGTTTTCGCCAGATGCCCGGTTATGCCACGGTGGGTACTCGAGGACCCGATGATGTAGCCTCCGCCGTGGAGATAGAGAACGGCGCCCCGGGGATCATTGCCGAAGGTTGTCCGGGTTGCTGGCACTCCCCCAATGGTTATGTTCTCGAATTTCGCGCCTCTCGGTGGTGTCGAACTCCGATAAGCCTGGCGAACAATGCGTCGCTGAAGTGGCACCGGTACCGCCGGGTTGAGAACCGGTCTGACCAGCCGGTTCATGGTCTGGCGCAACGCACTCTCTAAAACGTGTTGCAACATCTGTGTCTTTCCCCTGCTATGGGTTAGGCCCGCTATAGGTTAGGATTGAAACCCCGAAATAGATAACTCATTCATGACAGGCGTTTAACTCTACGTGTACTGGAAAACGGATACCATAGAAATACCGGATTGGGACAGGCACTCGCTCCTGGACAGACTCGAACCCTTCGACCCGACCCGCTCGCGTGATCTTAGTGATGAAATGGTGGCCTATTGTCGTTTTTATGGGCTGGATCTCTGGGTGGAACATCCGGACGTTGCTTATCATCAGGGTTACGTCAAAGCCTGCGGTCATGAAGTCATGGTGCATTATTTCCGATTGCCGGACCAGTCAACAGAGCGTGGCACGGTGTTCATTCTGCACGGCTATTTCGACCACGTCGGGTTGTACAGTCAGTTGATCGATCGGTGCCTGGGAGCCGGGTTTGATGTGCTGGCCTACGATCAGCCCGGCCATGGCCTTTCCAGCGGCACGCCCGCAGCCATTGGCAGTTTTCTTGAGTATCAGGGCGTTCTGTCAGACGTGATGGCTCAGGTCAGGGACAAGTTGCGTCAGCCCTGGTTCGCGGTTGGGCAGAGCACCGGTGGAGCGATCCTGATTGATTATCTGTTGTCCAACCATCACAGCCAGCAAACCTCCGACTTCCGGAAAGTGGTGCTTCTGGCGCCCCTGGTGAGGCCGGCCGGCTGGTTGGGCGCAAAAATACTGCATAGCATGGTGAAGCCGTTTATTTCCCGCTGGCGCAGGGTATTTGCAGAGAACAGTGGCAACGGTCGTTTCCTCAGGTTCTTGCGGGAGTACGACCCGCTTCAGGCGAGGGCAGTGCATGTCGACTGGGTGAGTGCACTCCGAAAATGGGTCCCCCATATTGAATCTGCGCGGCCGGTCGACTTTCCGGTGACCGTCGTGCAAGGTGAGAAGGATCTGACAGTCGACTGGCAACACAATTTGCGTATTATCCGGAATAAATTTTCCTCGGTTGAGGAACGGAAAATCCCTGACGGACGTCATCATCTTGTGAACGAAGCTCAGGATTTGCAGGCAACCGTATTCAATACCATTATTGATACATTCACGAACTCGGCGGAAAAGACCCGTTAAACCGGGTTGGCTGAAGAAACCAGGCACAGGAGAAAGCTGTGAAGAAGATGATTCTTGTATTTATGGTGGCAACTTTCGGTCTCGGCGGTTGTATGACCTATGACCCCTACACCGGTGAAGAGAAAACTTCGAATGCGACCAAGGGAAGCATCATCGGCGCTATTGGCGGTGCGGCTATCGGTGCGGCAACCTCCAGCAAGAGTGACCGCGGAAAAGGTGCCCTGATTGGTGCGGCCAGCGGCGCGGCCATTGGCGGTGGCGTTGGTTACTACATGGACAAACAGGAAGCCGAGCTGCGTCGCAAGCTGGAGGGCACTGGTGTTCGCGTGGTGCGCAACGGCGATGAGATTGAACTGGTGATGCCAGGCAATATCACCTTTGATCTGAATGAATCGAGCATCAAGCCGTCATTCAGCGGAACACTGGAATCCGTGGCTCTGGTACTGAAGGAGTATGACAAGACCATCATCCAGATTGAGGGGCATACCGACAGCTCCGGCTCTGACAGCTACAACCAGCTGCTCAGTGAGCGTCGCGCCTCATCCGTGCGTGACTTCCTCCTGAACCAGGGTATTGAGCCGAAGCGTACCCGTGCTGTTGGCTACGGCGAACGCTACCCGGTTGCCTCAAATGATACCGCGGCCGGCCGTGAGCAGAACCGTCGTGTTGAGCTGACGCTGGTGCCCATGCAGTAAGCAGGGCGTTCGCAGCCATAAAAAAACCGGAGCACAGGCTCCGGTTTTTTTATATCTGGCCGTTAATCAGAACAGTACGCGGCAGCGAATGGTCCCTTTCACTTTGAGCAGCTTTTCCTGCGCCAGTTCGCCGTACTCTTTGTTCACGTCGACGACAACATAGCCGATGTCTTCCTTGGTCTGCAGATACTGGCCGCAAACGTTGATGCCATTCTCTGAAAACACCTGGTTGATCTCTGACATCACGCCGGGAACGTTCTCGTGGATATGCAGCAGACGGTGCTGATTGGGGTGTGACGGCAGAGCGACTTCCGGGAAGTTCACGGAAGAAACCGACGTGCCGTTGTCGCTGTACATGGCCAGTTTTTCTGCCACTTCCCGACCGATGTTTGCCTGGGCTTCGATGGTGGAGCCGCCAACATGCGGGGTCAGGATGACGTTGTCGAACTCCCGCAGCGGAGAGACAAATTCCTCGTCGTTGGATTTGGGCTCAACCGGGAATACGTCAATGGCAGCACCCAGCAGTTTACCGCTGCCCAGAGCATCGGCCAGGGCGTCGATGTCCACCACGGTGCCGCGGGAGGCATTCATGAGAATGCTGCCGGGTTTCATCTGGGCGAACTGCTCGGCCTTGAACATGTACTTGGTGGCCGGGGTTTCCGGTACGTGCAGGCTGACCACATCGGCAATGTTGAGCAGCTCCTGGAGCGTACCTACCTGGGTGGCGTTGCCGATCGACAGTTTTGAGACGACATCGTAGAAGTACACATCCATGCCCAGGCCCTCGGCCAGGACGCTGAACTGGGTGCCGATGTTGCCGTAGCCGATAATGCCCAGTTTTTTGCCACGGATTTCATAGCTGTCCTTGGCGGATTTCAGCCACTCGCCGCGATGGGCCTTGGCGTTTTTCTCCGGGACACCGCGCAGGAGCAGAATGGCCTGGGCGAGAACGAGTTCCGCGACGCTCCGGGTGTTGGAGAAAGGCGCATTGAAAACGGCAATACCGCGCCGGGTGGCCGCCTGCAGATCCACCTGGTTGGTGCCAATACAGAAGCAACCCACAGCCACCAGCTTCTTGGCGGCCTCAAATACTTTCTCGGTCAGCTGGGTGCGGGAACGGATGCCGACGAAGTGCGCATCGGCAATCTTCTCGATCAGCTCTTCCTCGGCCAGCGAGTGAGACAGGTACTCAATGTTGGTATAGCCCGCAGCATTCAGCGTATCAATGGCAGATTGATGCACGCCTTCCAGCAGCAGGATACGGATTTTGCTCTTCTCAAGAGACGTATTTGACATGGGCTTGCTTCCGAACCTTTCGTCACGTGAAATGACCCGTGGCCAGTGATCGTCAGGGCTGGCTCACAGAACAGGGGCGGTATGATACCATAAACAAAGATTTTCACAGCGCGCCGGTTTGCCTGAATCAACTGTCTGTGATTCCTGTTGCAGGATGCTCCGGCCCAAACCTGACGAGACCGAAAAATTCATGAATTCTGAACAGATCATTGCTTCTCTCAAAGACCTCATGGCCACCGGCGACGCGCCCGGCAAGGTGCTGACCGACCCGGCAGATCTGGATACCTACGGCAAGGACTGGACCAAGATCTACCCGTCCAAGCCCCTGGCGATCGCGTTGCCCAAGACCACCGAGCAGGTGCAGGCGCTGGTGAAGTTCGCCAACGAGAATCAGGTGGCACTGGTGCCCTCTGGCGGCCGGACAGGTCTGAGTGGCGGTGCTGTGGCCGCCAATGGTGAGGTGGTTGTGGCGTTCGACAACATGAACCAGATTCTGGACTTCAATGCCAGCGACAGGACGGTTCGGTGTCAGGCCGGTGTTGTGACCGAGCAGTTGCAGAATTGTGCTGAAGACAACGGTCTTTACTATCCGGTTGATTTTGCCTCCGCCGGTTCCAGCCAGCTCGGTGGCAACCTCTCCACCAACGCCGGCGGTATCAAGGTAATTCGCTATGGTATGAGCCGGGACTGGGTTGCCGGCCTCAAGGTCGTGACCGGCAAGGGCGATATTCTGGATCTGAACAAGGATCTGGAGAAGAACAACACGGGTTACGATCTGCGTCATCTGTTTATCGGCGCTGAGGGCACACTGGGCTTTATTACCGAAGCCACCATGAAATTGTCCCGGAAGCCGGATAACCTGACGGTGCTGGTGCTGGGTCTGAATGACCTGACCAACACCATGGATGTGCTGCAGACTTTTCAGAAAAAGATTGATCTCACCGCCTACGAGTTTTTCTCCCATCAAGCCATGGGACACGTGCTGGCCCACGGTCAGGTTCAGGCGCCGTTTGAAACCGAGGCGCCGTATTATGCGCTGCTGGAGTTCGAATCTGTCTCCGATCAGGTGATGGACGATGCTATGGCTCTGTTTGAACAATGCGTGGAGAACGGGTGGGTGCTGGATGGCGTGATCAGCCAGAGCGAAACCCAGGCCCAGAACCTCTGGCAGCTGCGCGAGCGCATTTCCGAGTCCATCGCGCCCCGCACGCCCTACAAGAATGATATTTCCGTGGTCGTATCCAAGGTGCCGGGCTTCCTGCAGGAAATTGATGCCGTGGTCACCGAGCACTATCCGGATTTCGAGATTATCTGGTTCGGGCACATCGGCGATGGCAACCTGCACCTGAATATTCTCAAGCCAGAGGACATGGCCAACGAGGATTTCTTCGAGAAGTGCCAACAGGTCAACAAATGGGTGTTCGAGATTGTCGAGCGCTATCAGGGCAGCGTGTCAGCCGAGCACGGCGTGGGTATGACCAAGAAGCCTTATCTGCAGTACACCCGTAGCGAGGCAGAAATCGCTTACCTGAGGGGAATCAAGCAGGTATTCGATCCCAACGGAATCATGAACCCGGGCAAGATTTTCGACTGATGCAGGATCATATCGTAGTGCTGACAGGCGCGGGCATAAGCGCCGAAAGCGGTCTCTCCACCTTCCGGGACAACGGTGGGTTGTGGGAGCAGCACAGCGTCTACGATGTGGCTACGCCCGAGGCGTTTGCGCGCAATCAGGAGCTGGTGCTGCGGTTCTACAATGACCGACGCCGCCAGCTCGCCTCTGCCCAGCCGAACCGGGCCCATCAGCTGCTGGCGGAGCTTGAGCAGCGCTACCGGGTCACCGTGGTCACCCAGAACGTGGACGATCTTCACGAACGGGGTGGCGCGAGCAACGTCATTCACCTTCACGGTGAGCTTACCAAGGCGCGCAGTTCAAAATATCCGGAGCTGGTTTATGACATCGGTTATCGTGATATTAACCCTGGCGACACCTGCGACCGTGGCGCCCAGCTTCGTCCTCATATTGTCTGGTTTGGCGAGGAAGTGCCCATGCTGGACAAGGCTGCAGAAGTTGTCCGCACGGCCGATCACCTGCTGATCGTGGGAACGTCTCTGCAGGTATACCCGGCTGCAGGACTGGTTTACGAAGTGGACAGAGATGTCCCCATCACCGTGATTGACCCGGGCGAGCCGGCGTCAGTGTCACGGGCCCGGTTTATTCGCAAGGGTGCCGTCGAGGGTGTTGCCGAATGGGTTGCCCATTACCTGTAGGGTTCAGGCTTTCAGGTACCTTTCCAGTTCTTCCCTGAACGCAGCCTGAACACCCAGCCGCTTCAGCATCCAGTAATGACCGGCAATCATCCGGTCGATAAAGATGCTTTCCACCGGCGGCTTGAAGTAGTCGAGGTATTTGAACACGGTGCTGGTTTTCTCGGCCACGCGCTTGTGGATGTCGGCTTCTGCGAAGTTATAGGGCACCTCCCGATCCTCGAAGGGCACCACCAGAATGTCCCGCCACATAGCGTAGTAGGCTTCATCCACGGCTGGCTGGCTTCCGACACGCGCGCCCAGGTCAATCAGATGACGGTCAAGCGCTTCGTAGTCTTCCTCGAGGGCAGAAACCAGGGCGTTGCGGTAGGCGGCGATGATTTCCGGTTTCAGCTTCTTTACGCAGCCGAAGTCGTACATGACGATGGAGCCATCAGGCCGGTAGGCGAAGTTGCCGGCGTGGGGATCGCCATGGATGCACTGGAAACGGAAAAGCTGGTCCGCCATGAGCATGAAGATCCGGTGACCTATCAGGTTGATGGTGTCCTGGTCGTACCGGTCTCTCGTAACCTTGCTGACGTGATCTCCCTCAACCAGTTCCATCGTCAGGACACGTCGGGTTGAGTGGCTCTTCGCCACGGAAGGGATGAGCACCCAGGGCTGATCCTTGTGAAACTCCCGAAAGAGTTCGATATTTCGTGCTTCGTTCTCGTAATCCAGTTCTTCTTTCAGTCGCTCCCGGATTTCGGCGAACAGCCGGTCGACCGACTCCTTGGGCATTTTCAGCAGGCCGCCCAATCTCAGTGCCATGCGCAGTTGCTTGAGATCTGAATCGCAGGATTCGTCCACGCCGGGGTACTGGATTTTCACAATAACATCGGTGCCATCGTGGAGTCTGGCGCGATGCACCTGGCCGATGGAAGCCGCAGCGTAGGGTGTCTCCTGCAGGTACTCGAAAAGCTCGGAGACCGGTTTGCCCAGTTCCGATTCGATCTGCCCCACGATGACCTCAAAAGGCATGGGCGGGGCTTCTTTCTGAAGCTTCTCGAGCGCGTCCGAGAATTCCTTGGGCAGAAAGTCCTGGGTCTGGGAAGCGATTTGCCCGACTTTCATGACCGCCCCTTTCAGCTCGCCCAGGGTATCGGCGATCTGGTCGGCCATGCGTGTGTAGCTTTCGCTCTGCGCGCCCTCGTCATTTTCTGAGCGGAACAGGCGGCGCGCACGCTGGCCGGCATATTGCCCTGCCACAGAGGCAGTCATGCCAGCGAGTTTGAAGAAGCGACCACGTCGGGAGGTTACCGGTTTCTTTGCCATAAACAGATGTACGCCTTTGACCGGATTTGGGTTTAGCCGGCCCTGCACGTTAAACCACTTTGGTCTCCACGAACAGCAGGTCTTCCAGTTCAAGCGACAGGGTCTGGCCAGAAACCAGCGGGCCCACGCCTTTTGGTGTTCCTGTCAGCACCACATCGCCGGGCAGCAGAGTGAACTGGCTGCTGATGTGAGCGATCAGGGGAATGATGGGGTTGAGCATATCGCCGGTATCGCCGGTTTGCTGGCGGTTGCCATCAATGTCCATTGTGAAGTGAATGGGGGCATCGGGAAACTTATCGGCCGCGACAAACGGCGAAAGCGGACAGGCACCATCGAACCCCTTCGCTCTTTCCCATGGCTGGCCTTTTTCTTTGAGTTTGCCCTGTAGATCCCGCAGAGTCAGGTCCAGTGCCAGACCGTAGCCCAGTATCGCGGATTTGGCTTCGCTGGCTGAAGCTCGGGTCAAGGGGCGACCGATCAGAACCGCCAGTTCGGTCTCGAAGTGAACCGCCCCCTGGTCTCTTGGAAAATCCAGGGGACGGGTGATATGCACCGCCGAGGTTGCGGGTTTGATGAACAGCAGCGGTTCATCCGGCACCGGGTTATTGAGCTCCCGGGCATGCTCGGCGTAGTTGCGACCAATGCAGACGATCTTTCCCAGTGGCAGATGGACGGGTGTGCCATCCTTCCAGTGGTGTTGGTAATCCGGCATGGTCGCCTCCTGATTGCTGTTGATTATTCCCCTTCAAACGAGCAAACAGTATAAACCTGAAGGCCTTCGTCCTGCAGCTTGCGGGAGCCGCCGAGATCGGGCAGATCAATCATGGCTGCCACTTCCACAATTTCCGCGCCAATCCTGCGGATCAGACGGGTCGCGGCGAGCATCGTGCCGCCAGTGGCAATCAGATCATCCACCAGAACCACGTTGTCGCCCGGCTTGAACGCGTCCTTGTGTAGCTCCACGGAGGCGGTACCGTATTCAAGCTCGTAGTCCTCCACCAGCGTATCGAACGGCAGCTTGCCTTTTTTGCGGACAAGTACCAGGGACGCGTTGAGCTCATAGGCCAGTGCCGAGCCAATGATAAAGCCGCGCGCATCCACCGCTGCCACGGCATCAATCTTGTGGCCGTGGTAGCGGTGTACGAAGGCATCAATCAGTTTACGGAAGGCAGTCTTGTCCTGCAGTACCGTGGTTATATCGCGAAAGGCCACGCCCGGCTTTGGCCAGTCCGGGACCGTGCGAATGGCCTTTTTGATGCTTTCAGAAAAATAATCCATAAACGTTCCGGTTAATGCCCTGGAAGCGGATCAGGCCGCATCCAGGAAAATGAATTTCAGAACAAACACAACCGCAATGATAACAACACTGGCGTTCAGATCTGCCCAGCGGCCACTGAGTGCCTTCAGAATGGCGTAGGTGATGAATCCCAGGGCGATGCCGTTGGCAATGGAGAAGGTCAAAGGCATCATCAGGGCGGTGACAACAGCCGGGGCCGCATCAGTGACATCCTCCCAATCAATCAGTTTGAGGCCGCTGGCCATCAGAACCGCCACGTAAAGCAGTGCCGGTGCGGTGGCGTAGGCAGGGATGATGCTGGCGATCGGTGACAGCAGCAAACAAGCAAGAAACAGCGCGGCAACCACGACAGCGGTCAGGCCGGTTCGGCCGCCGGCGGAGATGCCCGCGGTGGATTCGATGTAGCTGGTGGTGGTTGAGGTGCCGAGGGCGGCACCGGACATGGTCGCAACCGAGTCCGACATCAGGGCCCGGCCGAGGCGCGGCAGTTTGCCGTCCTTGTCGAGGAGACCACCGCGCTGTGCGGCGCCGATCAGGGTGCCGGATGTATCAAACAGATCGACGAACAGAAACGCAAAGATCACGCTGATCATGCCGATATTCAGGGCGCCCGCCAGGTCCAGCTGCATGAACGTCGGCGCTATGCTCGGGGGTGCTGAAACCAGACCGTTGTACTCCACCATTCCCAGTGCCATGGCTACGCCGGTAACCGCAATAATACCAATCATGACGGCGCCGGTTACCTGGCGGAAGGACAGTGCGCAAATCAGCACGAAGCCGCCGAAAAACAGCAGGCTCTCTGCCACTTTCACTTCACCCAGCCCCACAAGCGTGGCGGGGTGATCCACAACAATGCCGGCATTCTTCAGGGCGATCAGGGCCAGGAAGAAGCCAATGCCCGCGGAGATGCCGAAGCGCAGGGACATGGGAATGCTGTTGATGATCCATTCCCGCACCTTGAAGATGCTCAGCAGGAAGAACAGGAAGCCGGAAATGAACACCGCTCCGAGCGCTATCTGCCAGCTGTAGCCCATGCTGCCGACGACCGTGAAGGAGAAAAAGGCGTTGAGCCCCATGCCTGGTGCCATGGCGATCGGGTAATTGGCCCATAGCCCCATGATCAGGGTGCCGATCACGGCTGCAAGACAGGTAGCAACAAAGACAGCCCCGAAATCCATGCCGGTCGATGACAGGATGCTCGGGTTGACCACGATGATGTACGCCATGGTCAGGAAGGTGGTAATGCCCGCAACCACTTCTTTACGAACAGTGGTGCCGTGGGCCTGGAGTTGGAACAGTCGTTCAAGCATGACGGGTGTCTGCCTCACAGGATGCTGAAAGTTTGTGTTTGGGGGTCTGGTCTGGACGGAATTCTTGAATTGCGTGAAAAAACGGCAATATTACCGGCTCAGCCTCCTAAGGCCAAGGGATGATTGACAGTTCGTCAAAGCGAATGTGGCGTTAGTTGCCATGAGAGTCACGCTGAAGCCGGATATCGAAGCGGACCGCCAGCATCCGCACGATGACGATAAAAAGCAGGCCAATGGTCAACGGCAGGACCTCGTTGTCGAGGAACCACTGGCAGACAAAGTACAGCCAGCATCCGGCGAATGAGATCGAGGCGTAGATCTGGTCTTTGCGAAAGATATAGGGGACCTCGTTACAGAGGGTGTCCCGCAGGGCGCCGCCAAAGGTGCCTGTCATCACTCCCAGCAGGGAAGCGACAAACCAGGAATGTCCCAGATCCAGGGCCAGTTGGGCGCCAAGGATGGAAAAAACGCCGAGTCCGATGGCGTCGGGGAACACAATTCTTGACTCCCGCAGCCGCTCTGCTTTTTTCCAATAGCTGAAGACAACCGCCATGGCCAGAATCAGCATCGGTTGCTCTTCGTGCTTGATCCAGTAAAGAGGGTGGTTGTCCATGATCAGGTCGCGCAGGGTGCCACCCCCGAGTGCCGTGATGAAGCCGATGGTAAATACGCCCACAGGATCCATATTTTTGGAGCGCGCCACGATCATGCCGGAAATCGCAAACGCGACGATTCCAACCATTTCAAGCACGTAGATGATGTCGATCATGGCGAGCCCCGAGATAGGCCAGGAGTGGCCGGATGCCTAAAGTCGAAGCGCGCAGGATAGCGAAAAAGCGGATGGCTTTCACCTGAGGCCAGATAGGTGTCAGGAGGCGCAGGCCTCCGGACTGTGATCCATAGCGACAGTTCTGAACGTATCTTGCATTCAACTTACCTGTATCCTGTTGTACGGAGTTGCTATGTCCTTGATGCGTCTGGCCTATGCCAGTGAAGCCACGTTTGAAGCCAAACCGGTGGAAAAGGGTGTTGAACCCCACGTTGCACGAATTCTGATGACCTCCCGTAAGAACAATGCCAAAGACCAGTTGGTCGGTGGCCTCTACTACGGAAACGACCGGTTTTTCCAGTATCTGGAAGGTGAAGAGGACGCCGTCCGTCGCACGTATGACAGGATCCTGAAGGATGACCGCCACCGCAACATCGTCACCTTGATAGAAGAGCCCCTGAAGAGCCGAACGTTCAGTAACTGGTCCATGAAATACGTGCCGCTTTCGAGGGACGTTCGGGCATTTCTGGATGATCAGGGACTTGAATCCTTTGATCCGGCCGCGTTCACCTCTGAACAGTGCGAGAAAATGATCGAGCTCGTTCGCAACTCCAGCCAGGAACAGAATCTGTCTACCCGTGATGATCCTAAATCTGTCGGCGACGCGCCTCAGGTGCTGTCCTCAGGAATGAAAACTGGCCTGATTGTGGCCGGGGTGGTTTTGGTTGGCGCTCTCGTGATCGGCGGGACCATGCTCTGAATGGACTCGCTCTGAGAAATAAGCGCCGCTTATGCGCTTAGATAAAAGAACTTTATTTGCTTCATGTTAAGACTCTGTTTAGCTTGACGGATAACAATCACAGGCGCCTGTCGCCTGGAATCCGATCGAACAAAAACGGAGCACTCATGAAAGCCATCCTCTGCAAGGAATATGGTCCGGCCGAGAAGCTGGTCATCGAAGAAGTTCCCAGCCCCGAAGTGAAAGGCCGCGGTGTCAAAGTGCGCGTTAAAGCCGCCGGCCTGAATTTTCCGGACACCCTCATCATCGAGAACAAATATCAGTTGAAGCCAAGCCTGCCTTTTTCCCCGGGTGGCGAAATGGCGGGTGAGGTTATCGAGGTTGGCGACAAGGTAACCCGCTTCAAGGTAGGCGACCGTGTTGCTGGGCTGACAGGTTATGGCGCCTTTGCCGAAGAAGTCATCGTGCCGGAGCAGAATCTTCTCCCCGTCCCCGATGGCATGTCCGACGAGAAGGCTGCGGCCTTCACCATGGTTTATGGGACTTCCTATTATGCCCTCAAGCAGCGCGGCAACCTTCAGCCTGGCGAATCGCTTCTGGTTCTGGGCGCCAGCGGTGGCGTGGGCCTGGCAACGGTTGAGCTCGGCAAGGCCATGGGCGCAAAGGTTATTGCAGCCGCCAGTTCGGCGGAAAAGCTAGCGGTTGCCAAGGAAGCTGGCGCCGATGAGCTTATCAATTATGCCGAAGAGCCTCTTAAAGACGCGGTGAAGAAGCTTACTCACAGCAAAGGCGTGGATGTCATCTACGACCCCGTAGGCGGTGACTTCACCGAACAGGCTCTCCGCGCCATGGCCTGGAATGGCCGCCACCTGATCATCGGCTTCGCGGCCGGCGAGATTCCGAAAATCCCGGCAAATTTGACTCTTCTGAAAGGTTGTTCCGTTGTTGGCGTATTCTGGGGCAGTTTCACTCAACGCGAGCCGGAAGCCAGCGCCCAGAACATGATGGAGCTGATGAAGCTCTATGCCGAGGGCAAGATTGATCCGAAGATCAGTGCCGTCTATGACTTCGAGGATTACGCCTCTGCCCTTGGAGCCCTTACTGAACGCAAAGCGACTGGCAAGGTTGTGCTTAAAGTCGGCTCCTGAGTTTTATCGAAGCCTGAAAGCTTTGGGAGGTTGCCGGTTGGAAGCACCTCCCAAAAACCGCTACGAGCACATCCATGTGCGCTTGGCGTCGGCCATCCATGGCCGCCGACATTTTTGGGAAGTGCTTCCAACCGGCAACTTCTGGAATCAGTGGTATCTCTGAGTATCAAGACTATAACGCAATAGCCCGGTGGTGAGGGTGGGCACCTCCTCCCAAAAATGTAGAGGGCCATGGACGGCCCGAAACAAGCGCACACGGACGTGCTTGTAGCGGTTTTTGGGAGGAGGTGCCCACCCTCACCAATCCGCTAATCCATAAGGCTAGGGCCCAGACAAAAGGCCAATCATCAAAACCGGACCGAACCCGAGTCAATCTCCGAAACCAGCTCCGGCGTCAGCAGGGTATACCCATCAGTCCCGGGCAACCAGGCATAGACTTCCTCGCCGTCCCTAAGCGAATAGCCCAGCTTCTGGATATCCACCTTGCGGTATTTGAAGGTTCCGGTTTTCTCGATGGCGTGGGTGATGCGCACAAACACCGGTACTGCATAGGCCGGCAGATTGTCCCGCAGATAGGCGAATAATCTGTTCACATCGAACTCTTGGCCATTACTGTGGGGAACCAGGGTCACCATGCCGGCCTTACCGTTGGAGCCGGGGATCTCGACGCCGTAGACGATGGCTTCCTCGACCATCCCCGAGCCGTCGATGATGTTTTCCACTTCCGTCGTTGAGACGTTTTCGCCCTTCCAGCGGTAGGTATCGCCCATACGGTCGACGAACTGCAGGTGGCCGCACCCGATTTCCTTCAGGACATCGCCAGTGTTGAACCAGGCGTCCCCCTTCTTGAAAGCGTTGCGGAGGATCGATTTTTCCGTGGCCTCTTTCTGGGTGTAACCCTCGAACGACCATTTCTTGGTGATCTCGCCGATCAACAGGCCGGGCTCGCCTTTTGCGACTTCCTGCATGAAGCCTTTTTCGTTACGAACTGGATCCCGTGTGCCGTCGTGGAATTTCACCAGCTTGTAGGGGGCGGTGGAAAAGCCCACGGTGTTGTCCATATTGAAAAAGTTGCTGAAGCCGATGTTGCCTTCGCTGGAGGCGTAGAGCTCTGCGACTGTCTCTATCCCGAAGCGCTGCTTGAATTCCTTCCAGATGGAGGGGCGGAGGCCGTTGCCGATCATTTTGGTGAGGCTGTGGTTCCGGTCCTGTTCGCTGGGTGGCTGGTTCAGCAGGTAGCGGCAGAGTTCGCCGACGTAGCCGAAGGTGGTGGCGTGGTAATAGCGAACGTCGTCCCAAAAGGCGCTGGCGGAGAACTTGCGGCGCAGGGCAATGGCGGAGCCGCCGGCCAGGACGGACCCCCAGCAGACCAGCAGAGCGGTGCCGTGATAAAGGGGGAGCGTGCAGTAAAGAACGTCCTCCGGCTTCATGGCCAGAGACATCAGGCCAAACCCGCCGTAGGCCATTATAAATTTGCGGTGTGAGCCCGGGGCGGCCTTGGGCAGGCCGGTGGTGCCGGAGGTGAACAGGTAGATGGCGGTATCGCCCATTTTCGGCGCATCGCTCAGAACCGGGGCGTCGCTGTTGAAGGTGCTGACCTGCTCGGCCATGTTGGCATAACCGGTTGGTGCGTCCCCAAAGGCGTTCAGCGTGTTGGTGTCTGCCAGAAACTGGAATGGCTGGGGATGGGCGGTCTTGAGATCTGTCTTTATGCCGTCGAACGCCTCGACCAGTTCCTCGCCAACCACCACCATTTTGGGCTCGATCAGGTTGATGCTGTGTTCGAGTACCTTGCCTCTCTGGGAGGTATTGAGCATGGCGCAGGCGACGCCGAGTTTGGCTGCGCCGGCTACTACGGCCAGTAATTCGGGGCGGTTTTCAAGGAAGATCGCAATGGCGTCCCCTTTGGCAAGCCCTTGGTCCTGCAGGTAGCGGGCAATGCGGTTGGCCCAGCCATTTAGTTCGCTCCATGTGATCGAGCGGTCTTCAAACAGAATGGCGGGCCGGCTGCCCAGGTTCCGGGCGTTGCTCTCGATAAGAGTGCCGAGCGTAAGCTCACGGTTCTCGTTTTTCAGGGCATAGTAATACAGCCCCCGGGTTATGGCCGGCAAGCGCCGGAAGATTCCGGGCAGGCTGCGGGCAATGTCCAGTGCGGATACGTTGTCTTGGCTCATGGTGTTTCCATTTGTCCCTTTTATTGTGTGGACGTTGAACCCGGAACAACGCATGCCTCGGGTTCAGTCCAAAAACAGGTCCGGCATCAGGGGCTTATCGCCCGGCTCATACCGGTAATGCTCGAAGTCGGTGATACCGTCCTGCCGTAGCAGGTCCTCGTCGATCAGGGTCTGACCAGTCATAGTCTCAGACGACCGGTTGAGGATGCTGACAGCAGCATCGGCCATGATGTCCGGTTTCCTGCCCTGGGCCATCATCTGGGGCCCGCCAACCTCAAATTCGATGGCTGCCGTGGCAATCAGCGTTTTTGGCCACAGCGTGTTAACCGCAATGCCGTACCGCCTGAACTCCTCCGCCATGCCCAGGCTCAGCATGGTCATGGCGTATTTTGTGGTGGTATAGGGGCCATATTGGGCGAACCACCGGGTATTCAGATTCAGAGGCGGCGACAGGCTCAGGATGTGAGCCCGGTCCGACTGTTTCAGCCAGGGCAGTGCGGCCTGGCTGCAGGCCATGACGGCCCGGGCATTGACCTGATGCATCAGGTCGTACCGGCTGACCTTGAGGTTTTCCACACCGGTTAGCCGAATGGCGCCTGCGTTGTTTACCAGTGCGTCGATGCCGCCAAAATGCTCGCCGGCCTCATCAATGCGCTGGCGGATCTGCTTTTCATCCCGGACATCCAGAACCAGCGGTAGCGCTTTGCCTCCAGCATCCCGAACTTCCTCCGCCACCGTATGGATCGTGCCTGGCAGCTTCGGATGAGGCGTGTCTGATTTGGCGGCAATCACTACGTTCGCGCCCTGACGGGCGGCGGCGAGGGCGATGGCCCGGCCGATGCCACGGCTGGCGCCGGTGATAAAAACGGTACGATCACGCATGGTACTCATGCCTCGTTCTCCTGTTCGGCCGTCTCGTTGGCGGTTATCTGGACCAGTAACTGACTGCGTTTCACCTGGTCGCCCTTGCTCGCAAGAATCTCGGCGACTCTGCCGTCCCGGTCTGCTTTTACCGGATGCTCCATCTTCATGGCTTCCAGTATCACCAGCGTATCGCCCTGGTGAACGCTCTGACCAGCCTCAACCAACACATCAATGATGGCGCCATCCATGGTCGCCTGGATGCGACCGCTGCCCGCGCCGCCAGCAGTCCTGGCTGGTTGGTGGGTAACATCGCGCACCGACCAGGATTGCCCGAACGCCTGCAAATATAGGGAATCGCCCTGGCGGTGATATTGGCAGGCCTGACGAACGCCGTTGTCGATAATGCACAAATGGCCATCCCTCTGGCTTTCAAGTACCAGGGAATGCCGGGTTTCGCCCATACTCACAGACAGCCGGCTGCCGTTGCGGGTCACCAGTAGCTCGACAGTGGTGTCGCCGGTTTCCAGCTTGATGGGCGTCATGGTGGCCGGCGCATTGCTCCAGGCGCTCTGGCCCGAAATGCCATGGTCGAGCACGCAGGCGGCCAGGGCCAACTGGCGAATGGTCAGGTTTTGCGGCTGAAGGGATGGATCGTCCTTGAAGGCCTGCTGAAGGAAGGCCGTGGTCGCCCCGCCGGCCCCGAAAGTTTCGTCTGCGATAATCCGGCTCAGGAAATGGCGGTTAGTGGTCACGCCGAACACGGTCGTGTCCTCAAGCGAGCGGATCAGCCGCCGGCGGGCTTCATCTCGGTTCTGGCCCCAGGCAATTACTTTTGCCAGCATGGGGTCGTAGTGGGGAGTGATAGCATCTCCAGATCGTACCCCGGTATCAAACCGTAAACCTTCGCCTTCGGCTGGTTCAAAGGCGTATAGCGGTCCGGTCTGGGGTGTGAATCCGTGGGCAGGGTCCTCTGCATAGAGTCGAACCTCAATGGCATGGCCATTCAGGTGAATATCGTCCTGGCCGAGCGGCAGCGGGCGTCCCTCAGCCACGTTGAGCTGCCAGGCGACCAGATCCTGGCCGGTAATGAGTTCGGTGACCGGATGCTCTACCTGCAGGCGGGTGTTCATTTCCAGAAAGTAGAAGTTTCGGTGCTTGTCGACCAGGAACTCGACGGTGCCGGCGCCTTCGTAGTTGCAGGCCAGAGCCGCTTTGACTGCAGCCTCACCCATGGCCTGTCGTAGTTCCGGCGTGACAAAGGGGGAGGGTGCTTCTTCCACTACTTTCTGGTGTCGGCGCTGTACTGAGCAGTCCCGTTCGCCGAGGTAGACCGCATTGCCGTGGCGATCCGCAAACACCTGGATTTCCACGTGGCGGGGCTCAATCACGGCTTTCTCCAGGATCAGTTCGTCGTCGCCGAAGGCCTGGTTTGATTCGGAACGGGCCCGTTTGATGTTGTCGGCCAGTTCGGATTCACTCTCAACCAGGCGCATGCCGCGGCCACCACCGCCGGCAGAGGCTTTGATCATGAGGGGGTAGCCGATGTCTTTGGCGGAGGCGATCAGTTCGTCGTCGTTGGCGTTGTCGCCTTCATAGCCAGGCACCACTGGCACGCCGGCCTCCTGCATGGCGATTTTGGATCGGCGCTTGCTGCCCATGAGTTCGATGGCCGAGGCGGGAGGGCCAACAAACACCAGGCCGGCGTCTTTGCAGGCGTTGGCGAAGGCGGCATTCTCGGAGAGGAAGCCGTAACCCGGGTGGATGCAGTCGGCGCCGGTTTTGCGGGCGGCTTCAAGAATTGCATCGCTGTTCAGGTAGGAGGCGGATACCTGTGCCGGGCCAATGCAGACGGCCTCGTCGGCCAGTTCCACGTGCATGGCCCTGGCGTCGGCCTCGGAGTAGACAGCTACGGTGCGGTAACCAAGGGCTTTCGCGGTGCGGATGACGCGGACTGCGATTTCGCCGCGGTTGGCTACTAGTAGTTTCTTTAACATGTTCTTGTTCTCTCCTTTGGAGTAAGCCGCGAGGCTGAGTGCCGTCTGGCTTCCAGAAAACCGCTACGAGCACATCCATGTGCGCTTGGCGTCGGCCATCCATGGCCGCCGACATTTTCTGGAAGCCAGACGGCACTCACCCTCGCTCCGCATCAGTCCGATTCGCTTGCCCAGGCTGGTGGACGTTTTTGCATGAAGGCCATGGTGCCCTCCGTTCCTTCGCTTCCCCGGATGGCTTCCGCAAATTTTTCAGCCGCGCTGTCCAGCAAACCGCTCATGGGTTCATGGCCAACCCTGTGTAGCAACGCTTTGGTTTCTGCCGTGGCAACCGGTGCGCAGTGGCGGACACGATCCAGAGCGCTTGTCAGCATCTCTTCCAGTTCATCCTCTGAAGAAGCCGCCTGGTGAACGATGCCAAGACTGCATGCTTCGTTCGCATCGATTCTCAAACCGAGCAGGGCCAGCCGCCGGGCCTGAGTGAGGCCGATTCGTTCAACCACAAACGGCGCAATCTGGGCTGGAATCACGCCGAGGGAGGTTTCCGGCATGCCGAACTTGGCGCTCGGCCCGGCGATGGCGACGTCGGAAACGCAGGCCAAACCGAATCCACCGCCCATGACGGCGCCTTCGGTGATCGCGATGACCACTTTCGAGGATTCGTTGACCTGTTGAATCATCTGACCGAAAGCGCGGTTCAGACGATAGAACGGGTCCGCCTCACCCTCGACCGCTTTCTGGCCGCGGGCTCCGGCCATGTCTTTGATATCACCACCGGCGCAGAAGTGCCCACCGACGCCCCGGATGACGACGGCGCGAATGTGCAGGTCGTTTTCAATCTGGGTGAACACCGCGGACAGTTCCGCCACCATCTCGAGGCTCATGGCGTTGCGCACGTCCGGTCGGTTGATGGTGATAAACAGGGTTGGGCCCTGTTTTTCCAGAAGCAGTGTTTCGCAATGCGGTACCTGGTCCATAAGTGACTCCACCGTCCGTTTGTTAGTCGCGCTTCTTGCCCGGAAGGGTGCCCATCATCTTGCAGATAATTCCCAGCATGATTTCGTCGGCACCACCGCCGATGGAGACCAGTCGAACATCCCGGTGTGCCCGGGAAATCGGGTTGTCCCACATGTAACCGTTACCGCCCCAGTACTGCAGGCAGCTATCTGTAACCTCACGCCCAAGACGTCCGGCCTTGAGTTTGGCCATGGAGGCCAGGCGGGTGACATCCTTGCCTTCAACGTGCAGCTCGCAGGCCTGGTAGGTGAGGGCGCGCAGGGCCTCGACTTCGGTTTGCAGTTCGGCCAGGCGGAAGTGGATTACCTGGTTGTCGATCAGCGGCTGGCCGAAGGTCTTCCGCTCGCGACAGTACTCGATGGTCTTGGTGATGCAGTTTTCCAGCGCCTTGATCACGTTCGCCGCACCCCAGATTCGCTCCTCCTGGAACTGCAGCATCTGCATCATGAAACCGGTGCCCTCGGCGCCGATCCTGTAGCGCTGGGGCACACGGACGTCGTCAAAAAAGATCTGGGCGGTTTCGGAAGAGCGCATGCCGAGCTTGTTCAGGTGCGGGCTGAAGGAGATGCCCGGCGTTTTCGTGGGCACGATGATCAAAGACTTGTTCTTGTGGGGCTTGTCGTCCGAGGTGTTGGCCAGCAAGCAGATGAAGTCGGATTTGGGGCTGTTGGTAATCCACATCTTGGAGCCGTTGATGATGTAGTCGTCACCGTCTTTCTTGGCAGTGGTTTTCATTCCCGCTACATCAGAACCTGCGCCAACTTCACTGACGCCAATACATCCCACCATGTCGCCGGCAATGGCCGGCGCGAGGAAACTGCGTTTCAGTTCATCAGATCCAAACCGGGAAATGGCCGGGGTACACATATCGGTCTGGACCCCGATGGCCAGCGGCACACCACCACAATGGGCCATGCCAAGCTCTTCCGCAGCCACCAGGTTGTAGCTGTAATCCAGCCCCATACCGCCGTATTCTTCGGGCTTCTGGATACCCAGGATGCCGAGGTTTCCGAGCTTTTTGAACAGTTCATGAATCGGGAATTCCCCGGCGGCTTCCCATTCGTCGCAGTGGGGATTGATTTCCTTCTCGACGAAATCGCGGACGGTTTTTCGAAGGGCTTCGTGTTCGGCTGTGAATTTCACGTTCCTGTTCTCCTGCTGGTAGAGAGTCCGTGCCTTCTCGGTGTTGGTGCACGTTCTTTAGCTTGGGACGCGGCTGTGTGGGATCGGTTTCAGAAAACCGCTACGAGCACATCCATGTGCGCTTGGCGTCGGCCATCCATGGCCGCCGACATTTTCTGAAACCGATCCCACACAGCCGCTTATGTTTGCAAACTGTTTGCTGCCTGCTGGCAGTTTTGTTGTTTTTGTAGGTCGGGTTAGCCAAAGGCGTAACCCGACAGATTGGCGGGGGGGCC